>Ga0255773_10002181_pt1 | contig 18519 bp, 17 predicted proteins | sample 011ome_17_FD_179971 | JGI IMG/M metagenome (GOLD analysis project Ga0255773, IMG submission 179971) | Coastal salt marsh microbial communities from the Groves Creek Marsh, Skidaway Island, Georgia - 011502XT metaG (version 2) | ecosystem: Environmental > Aquatic > Marine > Intertidal zone >...
TCTAGCGCCTGCCGGCAGCATTTCCTCCAGCACCACATTGAGCGACAGGCCGGTGTACGCGAAATAAACAGGCACAGCGGTGAATGCGATCAATACCACGAAGACAAGCTTCGCGCGGCGCGTTACAAATCTACTTACTCTACCGACCATTACGCGTCGCCCATCGATTAGTTACTAGCGATACATTTTCTGAGGACCCAAGGTTGAAGGCAGGGGCGAATTCGCTTGCCTGCGTGTCACCGCGCACCACCAGGCCACGTATTCCCACCCCCCAGAAAGTGCCTGACGGGGTGACTGAAGCACCACCAAACCAGACATACGCCAATGGAAAATCAGCGCTAGGCACCATTGGCCCCACGCCATCCTGCGATAGTTTGAAAACGACTGAGCGCCCTACAATCAACACTGAGCCATCGTGTAATGCCGCTATATCAAAAAGATGTTCTGCGGTCTTCGTGTCGACCAGATTGACAATGTATTCGACGTCCGCCCGGGGAAGAGCTTCTACTTTTGGGGGAACATACTTTTTCTTACGCCGCTTCGCTTTCTTGCGCGCTCTTTGCTCTGCTTTCTCAGCAGCTTCAGCAGCGACCCTATCCATCTCAAGGCGCTGCTCATCAGTGGCCGGCGTCAAATAGGCAGCACTACCATCTGACCCAGCCACGTAAATGGAATCTCCCACGCCATCCACTGCAAGCCATGTCACCCCAATGTCCGATGGTGTAACAAGCCACAGCTCACCGCCGTTTTCAGTATGAATGACGGTCCCAAACTCACCTACCACGATAGCGGTAGTTCGATCTTTAGCGTAGACGCCATGTAGTCGAGGCAAGTCACGACCCTTAAAGCCCCGCATTTCCTGCTTTTGCCAGCTCTGACCACCGTCGGAGGTATGCAAAATAGTGGCGTTGTGGCCTACGGCCCAACCATGATTTTTGTCTACAAATGCGACATCACGAAGGTAGGTATCAGTGGCTCTATATTGGACTTCCCAGCTATTGCCCGCATCGCTGGTATGAAATATTGCTCCGCGGTGTCCAACCGCCCAACCGTCGCTCTCGCTGACGAAGTCAATCCGTCGTATCAGCTCGTTCTCGCCGATGTAGAGGGCATCCCAATTCTCTCCACCATCGGTTGTCCGCAGTACAGTCCCGCCCTGACCGGCAATAAAACCCGTTTGCTCAGTGACAAAATCCACCGCAAACAAGTTATCAGGCCAGAATCGATGAAAAGAGTCAGACTCTTCGTTTGCGCTGGCAAACGAGGTGATTGCTGCGCATACCCCTGCAAGAAACACGCGCACAACGGCGGAAGTGGAAAACGGACTCAAATTAGTCTCCCGAGGATTCTATTATTAGTATTAGCTAGATATGGGCAGGCCGTTTTTGTCTCCCATTGCCCAAACTAGCGCTATCTGTCTCTTGGGTTCATTAAGCAAGTGTTATGCCAGCGTCTCCGGCGAGAAAAACAGGGGTTAGATCCAAGCGTAAAGTGGGAAAATTAATTATTTGGTCGTTTTCTGGACAGACGAAAAATGGGAATGCTCAAATAGTCAATCGGGTTACGAGGACGAATCACGGACCCCGAGAAGCCAGAACGCTTCATATACGCTTGAATACGGTGGGTTTTAAACTCTCTATTTCATGGCTATTGTTATAGAACTTCTCGACAAAAAGATGTTTTTCGAAACACCGGCCCCGCATTAACGTGGCAACGCAACTATCGACCATCGAAGGCACGCCGCAAACGTAAACGTTGTAGCCTTCAAATTTCCCATCAAATTGATCAACAAGCCGTTTGTTCAGATAACCCCATTGCTCCACGCCGTTAGATGTGGAGGATGCGCTGTTCACAGCGAGCACGAGGGTGAAATTAGAACGCTCTCTAGCGTACTGCTCAAACAAATCCCAGTAGTAAACTCCCTTCTCTTTCTGCGCCCCATAAATCAAGGTTATTGGCCGCGGGTCATTACTCTCTACCAGGTCCATGATCATAGACTTAACACCGGACAAACCAGAGCCGGCCGCGACGAAAATCACGGGTTCTGGCATGGACTTTCTGACGTAGAACTGCCCATAAGGCCCACACATAGTCACGAGATCGCCCACCTGTAACGTCTGGTGTATGTAGTCTGTGACTTCGCCCTCTTCTACCAGCGCGACATTCAATTCAATAACGTTAGTGGATGATGGAGGACTCGCAATCGAAAACGCCCTGGGAGCGTCATCCAAACCAAAAATGGACAAATTGACGTATTGGCCCGGCTGAAATTCCAGACCTTTGCCGGGCAAAGCAAGAAAGATCGATCGAATCTTTGGGGCAACATCTTTGATGCTGATAACCACAGCCGGAAAGTCGCCAACATGGCGGCGTTCAGCGTCCGGCTCAGCTTCGACATCCGCCTCTATTACCAAGTCTGTCAGTGGTTTAGCACAGCACGCCAGGGCCTGCCCTTCAGCTCGCTCTTCGTCCAGCAGGGCGAACGGGGACGCTTCGCCAATATCGACCTCACCTTCCACCACTCGTACCTTGCAGGTGGAACAGGTACCGCGCAAGCAAGAGTGAGGTAAGTGCACGCCAGACCTCAGGGCAGCATCCACCATAGTCTGCCCGTCCTCCAACTCAAATACTTCGCCCGAGGGCTCCACCTTTACCCGATAGGTCAAGTAACAGCTTCCTTTAAGCCCGGCCGCATGCAGACCTTCCCGCGCGCGGTGTAAATACATAGCTCCAATCGGCAGGAGGGGCGATCAGCGATTGGTGATGACGACACAGAAGTTTTCATTTGGAGAATTTCTAGCGACACATGGTATTTTGCAGGCAATTTTTACGCCAGTAACTCCAATTTCAGCGCGACTGAGTGCGCCCAAGGACTGAAAACATCATGCATACCCCTGCGCCCTGTGAGTCACCATTAAATCAAAACGAGCGCTGGCGCACCCCCATAGATGCATTAGTCCGTCTAATTAGTTGATGATATGATAAAGCCCATTGGTGCTTGCACATGCTTATTTGATAACACATGAAAAAAAATCAGCCCGCCATAGCGCTGCCAAACGCCGCCGACTTAACGCGGCATGTCCACTTCAGCCCAAAAGAGGGCAAAATCTGGCTCGACGAACAGCGCTGTGTCATGCAAACAATGCCAGCACTGTCCAGCTCACGGCACGAGATAATTCAGTCCGTAGGGACTGAGCGAGCGCGCAGTCTCTACATGCGCGCTGGGTACAGGAACGGAAAAGTCGACGCCGAGCTCGCTCGCAAGTCCAGACCGAACGCCAACATCGAGGACCTATTCCTTGCCGGTCCGCAATTGCACATGCTACGCGGCATGGTCCGAGTAGAACCGCTGGTACTCGAACTGGATCTGGCTAACAAGCATTTTCTAATGGAACACATCTGGATTGACTCTTACGAGGTCGATATCTGCCTGGCCCAAACCGGAGTGCTTGCCTGGCCCGTGTGCTGGAATCTGCTTGGTTACGCCTGCGGCTTTAGCTCCAACATTATGGGTTTCGATATTCTGTTCAAGGAAGTGTCGTGCCGGGGCAAGGGCGATAATGAATGCCGAATCATCGGCAAGCCGGTCGAAGCGTGGGACGATGCAGAGGACTACCAAATTTTCTCCAGCTCAGATTCCCTGCTGGATGAACTCTTGAGCATCCAGGCGCAAGTGTCCCAGCACAGCTCCAACGAAGAAGATGAACGGATTTTTTCCACGCTTGTAGGTGAGTCCAGTATTTTCAAAAAGATGTGCGCCCTGGCCAATAAAGCAGCCACTTCGCAGGCGTCTGTTTTACTAATGGGGGAAACCGGCGTTGGCAAAGAAATGATCGCAAAGGGGATTCATTTGCACAGCCAACGCGCCGAGGAAGCGTTTGTAGCCTTCAATTGCGCTGCCATACCGCCGGATCTATTGGAGGCAGAACTGTTTGGAGTAGAAAAAGGCGCCTATACGGGCGCTACCCACAGCAGACCTGGCCGCTTTGAGCGCGCCGACAAAGGCACTATTTTTCTTGACGAGGTGGTCGAACTATCGGCGCGAGCCCAGGCAAGCCTGCTTCGCGTATTGCAGGAACGCGAATTTGAACCCGTCGGCGGCACAAAAACACGCACTATTGACGTGCGCATAATTGCCGCAACCAATGAGGACCTGGAGGCCGCCGTAAAAGCCGGGAAGTTCCGGGCTGACCTTTATTACCGTCTCAACGTGTTCCCGCTGTTTGTACCACCTCTGCGCGAGCGACAGGACGACATTCCTTTATTAGTCAACTATTTCATCGAAAAATACGAGAGACTCTACACAAAGCAAACACTGGGCATCTCGGATAAAGCCATGAGCCTGCTGTTATCCCAGCCGTGGCCTGGCAATATCCGTGAGCTCGAAAATGCCATCGAACGCGGTGTGATCCTTACAGAAGAGAACCAACGTATCACCGCTGACTCCGTACTGCCGGCTTTAGCCGGGAGACAAGCCGATCTGGACGATATGGAAATCGAGATTGATGGGCTGGGACAAACCACCAACAATCCCGTGCAGTCCGAGGAACCGGCTTCCTGGATCGATACCATATTCGAACAATCCCTCTCGATAGAAAACGTCGAGTCGGCACTGGTTAATAAGGCGATGGAGCTTTCTGGAGATAATGTATCAAAGGCGGGCAGACTGCTGGGTCTTACCAGGCCGGCATTTGCCTACCGCCTGAAAAAGCTACGAGCCGCAGAGTAAGAGCGGGCGCCTGTTCGAATTTTTTGGCGCAATATTTGCTATGCGTTATTTAGCGTGTACAAGCTGGGTTTAGTTCCCAGTACGCAAAATAACCCATAAGCCATCGAAAGAAGCTCCAATGACAAGCTTGAAGTTAAGTGTGCTAGACCAATCGCCGGTGCACGACGAAGGACCAGAATCGTCGGGCCTGCACAATACCATCGAACTGGCAAAGCAATGCGACCTGTCTGGCTACCATCGTTACTGGGTGGCCGAACACCACGACACACCCGGTTACGCCAGCCCCTGCCCGGAACTGATGGTAAACAACGTCGCTCACGCAACCCATAAAATTCGTGTCGGTAGCGGCGGAGTCATGCTCCCCCATTACAGCCCATTCAAGGTGGCTGAAACCTTCAAAATGCTGGAAGCCTTTCACCCTGGGCGCATTGACCTGGGGGTGGGACGAGCCCCGGGAGGTAACCCGCTGTCTTCTGGGGCAATCTCGGCACCCAGGCAAACAATCCCAGCACAGTATTACCCGCAGCTGACCCGGGATTTAATAGGGTTTATCAATAATAATCTACCAGCCGAACATCCCTACCATAGCGCCACCGTCGTGCCGAGAGACGTTGGCGCCCCGGGCGTCTGGATGCTGGGTTCCAGTGATGGAAGCGCCGAGATCGCAGGCGAGCTGGGTGCTGCCTTTGTGCTGGCACTCTTCATCGGCACTCACGATCGCCCGCCCGAAATTATCGCGCGCTATAGAAAGGCATTCCAAACGAATGGCAGTTTTGCTACTCCGCAGGCCATGATCGCGGTAGCCGCCATTTGCGCAGACACAACGGAGGAGGCTCGTTGGCTAGCTGCCAGTCATACCTATTGGAAGGTACAGGCGTTCCGCCACGGTTTGCGCGACCCGCTCTTGCCTCCCGAAGCTGCAATTGACCGGCAAAAACAGCTGTCGCCATCCGATCAGGCCTATTATGAAGAAACCATGAATACCATGATTCTCGGAACCCCTGCCAAATGCGAGCAACAGCTGGAAGACGTCGCAAAATTGTACAACGTTGATGAAGTCATGATCGTGTGCGTCACTCACTCGTTCGCACCGCGACTGAATTCCTACAAGGCGCTGGCCCGCCAATGCCAACTCTAACTAACCCGGAGATCAAACAATGAACAGCCCTGAAGTAGCTAATAGCATCCAAACCGGCATCTTCGAAACCAATTATCACGACGTGGGCAGCGGCGACCCATTGTTCCTTATTCATGGTTCGGGACCCGGTGTTACTGCCTGGGCCAATTGGCGGCTGGTTATACCGGCTCTGGCAGAACAACACCGAGTGATCGCGCCAGATATGGCTGGTTTTGGCTATACCGAGCGCGTTGAGGGCTATGAATACACGATGGAAAACTGGGTACAACAAGCCCTTGACCTCATGGACGCCCTGGAAATCAAGAAAACACATCTCGTCGGTAATTCGTTTGGTGGCGCCCTCGCCATCGCCCTCGCCATCAGGGCCCCCGAGCGTGTCGACCGCCTGATACTGATGGGCGCCGCCGGGGTTCCTTTTACGCTAACACCGGCGCTTGACGAAGCTTGGGGCTATGAGCCCTCGGTGGAAAATATGAGAAAAATGATGGGTTTGTTCGCCTACGACCGTAGTCTGGTGACTGACGAGCTGGCACAATTGCGCTACGAAGCGAGCATTCAGCCCGGCTTTCAGGAGACGTTCAGCCAAATGTTTCCCGCACCCCGCCAACGCGGCGTTGAAGCGCTGGCGAGCAATCTGGACGACATAAAAAAAATAGCGCACGAAACACTGATACTCCATGGACGCGAAGATGTGGTGGTGCCCCCCATCACCTCAACCACCCTGTTTGACCTGATTCCAAATGCTCAACTGCACATGTTTGGATGCTGTGGTCACTGGACACAAATCGAGCAAAACGCGCGTTTTATTAAACTGGTCAAAGATTTTCTGTCCGAGAGATAATGGCAACGGATAATAAGCTTGCTGCTAGACAGGCCAGCAGCCCGTGGATGCATCGGGCGCTTTGATAACAAAAAGAACACACGCAAAGAGAATACGGCCCGGCCCACGCCGGGACAGCAACAGGAACGCCACAATGGACTATTCAAATTACTTCACACAGTTTCCAGATGAAGACGGCGAATTTGCCGGCTATGGCGGAGCCTACCTGCCCCCACCACTGATACCTGTATTCGCCGAGATTACTGCTGCATACCAGGGATTAGCCCAAGACGAGCAGTTTTTAGAAGAGCTGCGTTCTATCCGCAAGCATTATCAGGGGCGTCCAACGCCGGTTTTTCACGCCAAAAACCTTTCTGCGGCAAACGGTGGCGCCCAAATCTACCTGAAGCGTGAAGACCTTAATCATACGGGTGCCCACAAATTAAACCATTGCATGGGTGAAGGCTTACTCGCCAAATACCTGGGCAAAAGAAAATTGATCGCGGAGACCGGGGCCGGTCAGCATGGCGTTGCTCTAGCCACCGCCGCCGCCTACTTCGGCCTGGAATGCGAGATTCACATGGGTGAAGTCGATATCGCAAAAGAATCACCCAACGTCTCCCGCATGAAATTGCTGGGGGCGAAGGTTGTCCCCGTTACACACGGGCTGAAGACGCTAAAAGAAGCCGTCGATTCTGCGTTTGAGGCCTATATGGCAGACGCGGACGATTCGATTTACTGCATCGGATCTGTAGTGGGGCCTCACCCTTTCCCGATGTTAGTGCGTGACTTCCAGCGTGTAGTGGGAATCGAAGCTCGTGAACAAATGCTGGAATTGACTGGCGCACTACCGGATGCGGTCTGCGCGTGTGTCGGTGGCGGTAGCAATGCTATGGGTATTTTTTCAGCTTTTCTCGATGACCCTGTTGAATTATTTGGTGTTGAACCAATGGGCAAAGGAACGAAGCTGGGCGAACACGCTGCCTCAATGGAGTATGGCGAACCGGGGGTAATACACGCGTTCAAATGCTACATGTTGCAGGACGAGGATGGTGAGCCGGCACCCGTCCACTCGATAGCCAGCGGCCTGGACTATCCCGGCGTTGGACCAGAGCATTGCATGTTAAAGGATGACGGTCGGGTAACCTACGGCGGTTGCAGTGACGACGAATGCATGGATGCTTTTTTCAAGCTTTGTCGGCTAGAGGGGATAATTCCTGCCATCGAAAGTTCGCACGCCGTGCACTATGCACTTGAGCTAGCTAAGAAAATGAAAACCGGGGCAGTTCTGGTAAACCTCAGTGGACGCGGCGACAAAGACCTCGACTTCGTCATTGAGAACTATGGCTATGGCGAGTAAGGAGTTAAAAGGATTAACAAGACGCATCCCTTGGTATCCATCCTCCCTGGGGACTTCATCATTTCGTTAAAAATGCCCAGGCATTCACCCTGTAGGAATTGAAGCCCGTTAGCAGGCTCATCTTTAGGCAAAACCGTGGCATCGCTGGCGTATCCGCCCCCCCATAAGCCGTACCCGTCGCAGTAAGCAAAAAAGATCCCTATCTTTTTGTTTTATATATAAATAAAAAAACTGCGGGGTCACCTCGCACCGGCGCCCGGCTGATGGCACGGTTGTTGCTTCTCTCACGGATATGAGCAAAAACATAAAACTTGATCCCGGCATCGAAGGTCAGCGATACGTCCGCGTAACGAACGTGTTGCATGAGAAATATGTGGAATTCGAGTTTGCGATTGATGACCCCACAATAAACATTGAGCTGGTCCTTCCATTCGATCATTTCAGAGTATTTTGCGAAGCAAACAATGCCGTGCACCTGAGCCCCGAACAGGAAGCAGCGGTGGAATTCGATAAATTGAAATGGAGATTTGGTGTACCTGGGTTCACCGACGAAAAATCGACTAGCGTCACCTCACAGGAGAAAACATGAGTATTGAAATTTCAGCCAAGGCAATTACTCCCATCCGTTTAAGTTACGGAAACCTGATCGAGCGTTTTGGCGACAAACGACCTCCTTCTCGCTATCAAGAAGCAGTCTATGACGTTCAGCCAACGGCCCATTTTCACTACCGTCCTCTGTGGGACAAAGAACATGAAATTTACGATACCAGTCGCACGGCGATCGTTATGGAGGATTGGTATAGTTTTGCCGACCCACGCCAGTATTACTACGGCACTTATACGATCGCTCGGTCAAAGCAGCAGGAAGTGGCGGAGCACAACTATTCCTTCGTCGAAAAACGCGCCTTGCTTGACGATCTGCCCGAGGAAGTACGACAGTCTGTTCGCGACATTTTAATTCCATTGCGCCATATCGAATGGGGCGCAAACATGAACAACTGTCAGATAGATGCTATGGGCTACGGCACGACCATATGTTCGGTCGCTATGTTCAACGCCATGGATCGTCTCGGCATGGCCCAATATATCTCACGGATCGGCCTGCTCCTCGATGGCAACGAAACCACTTCGCTTGACGCAGCGAAGAAAGATTGGATGGAGGCGCCGGAATGGCAGGGCCTCCGTCATGCCGTAGAAGACATGTTCGTGCTTGAGGATTGGTTCGAGTTGATGGTTGCCCAGAATATAGCGCTAGATGGATTGTTGTTCCCTCTGTTCTGGGACCGATTCGAACGGAAGCTTTCTGAAAACGGCGGTGGAACCATCGCGATGCTGACCGAGTTCATGTCCGACTGGTACAAAGAAACCGTTCGCTGGACAAACGCCCTGGTCAAGGTTACCGCCGCAGAATCAACCGCGAATAACGAGCTGCTATCCGAATGGGTTCAAAAATGGGTAACCCGGCTAAGTGAAGCTATTGCGCCCGTTGCGACCAAAGCTTTTGGCCCAGATGGTGTATCGGAGTTAAACGAAGTCAAAGAAGAGCTACTTGCCAGGCTGGGCAAGCAGGGCCTGAGTGTTTAGGGGCACTACCAATGACTGACAAAAAGAAGAACACGGCATTTTTGATCGTTCAGGACAATGAGGATGCAAGGCCAATCATCGAGGCTGTCGAGCAAGACAACCCCGAAGCAAGCATTCAATACGAGCCCGGCATGGTCAGAATGGAATGCGAGGGAAGTCTAATTGTGAAGCAGGAGACTGTCGAAGCGCTCATTGGGCGCGATTGGGATGTACAGGAACTACACCTCGTTCTTATTTCGCTGGCGGGTAATGTGGATGAGGACGACGAAAAATTTGAGTTGAGCTGGGGTTAGTACAACAACCCGTAGACGAGGATATTGAAATGGCTGCAAAAAAACTGAATTTGCGTAAGCGTTATGAGTTACTCACCCGCGGCATGGGGTGGGAGACAAGCTACCAAAAGATGGACGACGTATTTCCCTACGACACCTTTGAAGGTATCAAAATCACTGACTGGGATAAATGGGAAGACCCGTTCCGTCTCACGATGGATGCCTACTGGAAGTTTCAGGCAGAAAAGGAGAAAAAGCTCTACGCCATCATCGATAGCTTTGCGCAAAACAACGGACAGACCAATCTTGCCGACGCAAGCTACCTAAGCGCAATTAAGCTCTTTATTACGGGCGTAACACCACTGGAGTACGCTGCGCATCACGGTTTTTCCCACCTTGGCCGGCACTTCCGAGGCGAGGGTGCGAGAATCGCTTGCCAAATGCAGGCAATCGATGAGCTGCGCCACGCACAAACTCAAATACATACTATTAGTCACTACAACAAGCATTTTACCGGGCTTCACAACCCGTTCCACCAGTCCGATCGCGTCTGGTATCTGTCAGTCCCCAAGTCGTTCGGGGAAGATGCCTTAACCGCCGGTCCATTTGAGTTCATCACTTCGATCTCATTCGCCTTCGAGTATGTGTTAACCAACCTGCTGTTTGTCCCCTTTATGTCTGGTGCTGCATACAACGGAGATATGGCTACGACAACTTTTGGCTTTTCTGCGCAATCAGACGAGTCGCGGCACATGACCCTCGGTCTTGAGATCATCAAATTCATGGTGGAGCAGCATGAAGACAATCTGCCTATTATTCAGCGCTGGATAGACAAGCATTTCTGGCGCGCGTACCGCGTACTCGCCCTCGTCTCGGCGATGCAGGACTATATGCTGACCAACACACCCATGTCCTGGAAGGAGGCTTGGGACATCTACTTTGTTGAAAACGGCGGTGCGTTGTTTGAGGATCTCGGACGTTACGGTTTGAAGATGCCCAAACACCACGAACTGGCTACGGCAGAAGCAGAGCATCTCAGCCACCAGGTCTGGTCGGTCTTTTGCGCGCTGGGTAATGCTACAGGGTTCCATACATTCGAGCCATCCGAGGAAAAAATGGCTTGGCTATCCGAAAAATACCCGAACACCTTTGATAAGTACTACCGACCTCGCTTCGAGTTATGGAAGAGGCAAAAGGCAGAAGGCACCTTCGAATACCTCGCCAGCCTGCCCCAGCTTTGCCAGGTGTGTCAGATCCCAATGATCTTTACAGAGGTGGAAACTGACCCGATGCAAATCAGCTTCCGAAACACGAAGTATAAGGGTGACAACTACCATTTCTGCTCTGATGGTTGCAAAGATGTGTTTGAAAATGAGCCTGAAAAGTACGTTCAGGCTTGGCTGCCGGTGCATCAGATTTTCCAGGGCAATTGTGGCGGGGCTACCGTTCCGGAAGTTCTCGAATGGTACAAATTTCAGCCCGAAGATGGCGGTGACTATTTTGACTCACTGGATTATCGGCGCTGGCAGGAATGGCATGGTAATGCTGAAGCCGCTAAAACCGGCTCGTAACGGCTGATGGTTTGCCAAATATTTGACAGGTAGGAGTACACAGTGACCGTTATTGCAAAAGATGGGTATGTCGACCTTGTTCAAGACAAGGTTGATAACTTTCACGGGAACCAGGTGGTATACGTAAGCTGGGACGATCATTTATTGTTCTGCGCCGCACAGGCCTTCCCACTCCCCCCCGAAATGCCTTTTAAAGCTCTCGTATTTGAAGTGATACCGACGGTGTTTAGCTGGCACAAAGAATTCGAGCAAGTAGATTGGGCAAAAGCGCAGTGGAATCTTGACGGCAATGACTTCGTGCCCGATATGGAGAAATCCCTTGCCGAAAATGGCGTTGAGCACAAATCGTTAATACGATTTAAAACTCCCGGACTAACCGGCATCGACGGGACAAGGATGTAAACGTGAGCTTTGAAGTATCCATCGAACCTCTGGGCGTCACCATTGAGGTAGACGAAGACCAGACTATTCTCGATGCGGCGCTACGGCAGGGGGTGTACTTACCCCATGCTTGTGGTCATGGACTCTGTGGCACATGCAAAGTCGACGTTCTCGAGGGCGAGGTGGAAATTGGAGACGATGCATCTCCATTCGCCTTGCTGGACTTTGAACGTGACGATGGAAAGTGTTTGACCTGCTGCAGCAAACCATTGGATGACCTGGTTATTGAAGCGGATGTGGAAGAAGAGCCGGATGCGCAAAACCTCCCGGTGCAGGACTATGTCGGCACGGTGGTTAAGCTGGAAATGCTAACACCAAGAATCCTGGGTGTTTTTCTTGAGGTTGATGGCGATGGCCTGGAGTTTCAGGCGGGGCAATATGCCAACTTGCATATTCCAGGGCTAGAAATTCCCAGGCCATTCTCGATGGCACAGTCACCCAATGAGAAAAACATCATCGAATTTGATATCGCTCTCATCAAAGATGGCGTGGGTACAACCTGGATCCATGAAAACCTGAAAGTTGGCGATAAGCTCGAGTTCTCTGCGCCGTATGGACATTTTTTCGTCCGAATTTCAGACGATCGCCCGATCATGTTCTTTGCCGGCGGTTCAGGACTTTCTAGCCCGAAATCCATGATTTTGGATTTATTGGAACGAGGTGATAAACGAGAAATCATTTTGTTCCAGGGTGCGAGGAACCTTACAGAGCTCTATTACAAAGATATGTTTTTGGAGCTTGAGCAGCAGTACGAGAATTTCACTTACGTCCCTGGCTTGTCGGGTCCCGATATTGAAGAAGATTGGAACGGCGCAACCGGTTTTGTACACGATGTGGCCATCGAGCACTTTGGCGGTAAATTCGAGGGTTATCGCGCCTATATGTGCGGCCCCCCTCCGATGATTGATGCCTGTATTACGGCACTGATGCGCGGCCGTGTCTTTGAAAAAGATATGTTTATGGAAAAGTTCCTGACAGCCGCAGACGGCGCCAACGAAAAGACGAAAAGTCCGTTGTTCAAGAACATATAATATGCCGGCTCACACCATTACAATTTTAGATACGAACGAACAGTACAGCTGCAACGAATCTCAACACCTTCTAGCAGGGATGGTGCAGCTGGGCAAAAAAGGTATACCAGTAGGCTGCAGAGGCGGTGGCTGTGGCGTGTGCAAAGTTCAGATAACGAGCGGCAGCTATCAATCCAAAAAAATGAGCCGTGCACGGGTAACACGGGATGAAGAAGAAAACGATACTGTTCTGGCGTGCAGGGTTTTCCCTCAATCCGATATTCAATTAAAAGTGCTGGGTCATCTCAATAAGGTGGTAAAGGCAGTATAGCCGAAAATTTTCGGCGTCTTTGGCAAAGGAGAACTAAAATGGCAATGACAGGAATTTTACGCCCTGGCCACGTTCAATTACGTGTGATGGACATAGATGAAGCAGTGAATCACTACTGCAACTATATGGGGCTTATCGAAACTGATAGGGACGACCAGGGTCGCGTCTATCTGAAATGCTGGGATGAGCACGACAAGTTTTCTATTGTGCTAGAACCTTCCGACAGTTCTGGCATGAACCACATGGCGTTCAAGGTTCGCACCGAGCAGGACTTGTGGCGTTTCGAATCCAACGTAAAGAACTTTGGTGTAGAGACCAAAAGAATTCCAGCCGGTGAACTCAATGGCTGTGGAGAGCGTGTCAGCTTTGTCGCTCCCGGTGGCCATAGATTCGATCTATTTGCTGAAAAAGAAATGGTAGGAAATGGCCTCCCGACCACCAACCCTCCACCTTGGCCCGAAGACGTTGTGGGCATGAAGGCAATTCGCTTTGACCACTGCCTGCTTTACGGTAATGACCATGACGAATCAGTGAGATTTTTTGTTGAAGCCCTGGAGTTTGAGCTGACAGAGCAGGTTGTCGATGGAGATGTACAGATCGCTGCATTCCTGTCCTGCAGTACGAAAGCTCACGACATCGCATTTATTCGGCACGACGAACCTGGAAGGCTGCACCACGCATCGTTCCTGCTGGGATCCTGGGAGCAGGTATTGCGGGCCGCCGATATTATATCCATGAAGGACATTCCTCTTGACGTGGGACCAACGCGCCATGGCTTGACCCGCGGCATGACAATTTATTACTTCGATCCATCGGGCAATCGCAACGAGGTGTTTGCCGAGGATAGCTACCGCTACCCAGACAGCCCTCTACTAACCTGGACCGCTGACAATTCCGGTCAGGCAATTTTTTACCACTCGCGCACACTGGTGGACAGCTTCATGGGCGTTACATCGTAGCTCCATGGCAACCAACAGCGTAAGCAATAGGAATATTTCAACCAGCGCCGCTTGTGCAGTTGCACAAGCGGCCGTTGAACACGCCAGTGCCTTGGGTATCGCCATAAACGTGTCTGTTGTAGACAGTGCGGCGACTGAAATAGCCTTTTTGCGTATGAACGCGTCTTTTTTACCCTCCAAAGACATTTCGAAGGACAAGGCGTTTACCGCCGCGGGCTTTGCCATGCCAACAATGCAATGGAAGGAAGTGCTCGCTGGTAACGTTCAATTGCAGGCGGGAATCGTTGAGCGCCCTCGAGTTGTTACTTTTGGGGGTGGCTTACCCATTTTTGAAGGCGACGATCTGATAGGAGCAGTTGGTGTATCTGGCGGTTCCGAAGAAGAAGATATTGCCTGTGCCCAGGCGGGAATCGACGCTATCACCGGATAGCCTTTAGTTAGTCATTGCCAGTCGGTAATGCTCCGCAGTATTTCCTCAAAGCCGCCACACTTCACGATTCTTTTCCTCAATGTGGGCGTGTTGGCGTCAAACCACGCGCATTTTTCGCCTTCATGGACAGGCTAGCTCCCGTGGTCGCGTGGCCAAGCGTCTAAATCGCATCTCGTCCGCCGCGTAGCACTTCTCTCCAGACAAATCATCGACAACCGCGCCGATCATCACTTTTAACCAGGCCGGTAGGTCGCTGCGAATCTGGTAGTAGACCCAATTTGCGTCCCTGCGGTCACCGAGCAAACCGGCCGCCTTCAGACTTGCCAGCGCCTTTGAAGCGCTGGGCTGGCTGATTTGAAGCGCATCCACGAGTTCACACACACAGATCTCCTCATTCTTCCCCAACAAGTATAGGCAGCGCAGTCGCACCTCGTTGCTGAGTGCCAAAAACACTTTGGGGTCCTAGGGATTTTGCCTCCAAATATTGCAAAAACCGCCGGAGGCCCCGCCATCCGTGGGCTGCAGGGGGCTATTAGTTTCTAATGCGCTGAGAAATTCGGTATCTTCTTCGACCTTTAGGTCAAAGAATGAGCAGAAACAAGCGGCTATCAATCCTCACTGCTGCCGAGGTCGAGGATCTATATGGCGTCCCATCCTTCAATGAGTCATACCAGCGATTCTACTTTATGCTGAATGACAAAGAACTAGCGGAGATATCGAGAATAAGGCAACGCAAATATCGTTGTGTGGCGATTGCTTTGCTGGGCTACTTCAAATGCAAACCGGTCCTGCTTAACCCAAGGTACAAATCAATGCAGGACGACTTGGTATTCATAGCCCGATTTCACTATAGGGACCTTACCTTCAGGCGTTTTAGCCTGAAACCTGACCAAAAATCCCGTATCTATGCGCGTGTTCTATCGATCGTCGGCGTCAGCAACTGGAACGATAAAAGACATCAGCCACAGCTTGTCGAGCACTTGTGTACCTGTGCTGAAAGCTGGGTGGAGCCCCGAGCAGTCTTTGACGCTGCAATCGAATATTTGGCTCGCCAGAAAATCGCAATTCCCGCCTATAGTACGCTGCAGAAGATCGTCAGTCAGGTTATTGGCCAGCACCAGAAACGATTGCATGACCAGATCGACGCCGCTTGCAGCCAAGGTCTATCAACTATGTTGCTCACACTGGTTTCCGGTGAAGGCCAGTTTACATTCCAGCAACTACGCCAGAGCGCCCGCAATTTTACCGGCACCGAGTTGCAAAAAGAAATAGCCGTGTATCACCATATTCAGCCGTGGATGACGGATGTGACGACTGTACTCGAGTCACTTTCTCTCTCTCAGAAAAACCAGCAACACTATGCCGAACGGGTTGACTACTACGGAGCCAAACTTAAACGTCAATCGCTTGCTAACCAGCGCCTGTACTTGCTGTGCTATCTGCAGTCGCGGCACCAGCAGGGCCTGGAACGTATTGCGGAAGGGTTCATACATCACCTCCGGCAAGTGAAACAACGTGCGCATCAAATGGCCCAAGAACGGGTCTATCGGGATTGGCAAAAGGCAGCTCGCAATGTGAGCAAAGCTGCTGATATCTTACACCTGTTCGTTGATGACAGCATCGATCCTGATACGTCGTTTCAAGCTGTACAGCAACGGGCGTTCCAGTTTCTCAATGTCAGCGACCTGAACTCAGTCTGCCGATACCTGAGTAATCAGAAACAGTCGGCGGAGGAGGCATTTTGGCAGCACCTGGATACGGAGTCCACATTGCGAGCCGGACTGTTGCGTTCGCTCTTTTGCTGTCTGCGTTTTGACGGTACCGACAAAACGCGGCGGTTAGCCGGGGCCCTGGCCCAAGCTCGGTTGGATTTGGTCGCCGGTAATAGGCTCGGCGATGTCAGCATTGATCAGCGTTTACTACCGAAAGCCACACGGCCATTGCTGTCGAAACCCGATGGCAGTATAGACAAATCCAAGTATGAATGGTTTTTGTATCTGCAGATACCCAACCGCTTAAACGGCCAGTTGACGCTGCCGGAAGTCATTCGATATCGGGCGTTAGAGGATGATCTCGTGAAGCCAGAGATCTGGAAAAACCAGAAGGGGTCCTTGGTGGAGGGCACTCAGCAACCCAATATCAGCGAGGATCCGAAACGTCTGATTCCACGCATGGCGGATGAGCTGACCCTTCGGTTGCACGAAGTCAGCCACTATTTGGAGCGTTCAGATACCAGGGACGTAATTTTGCGACCGAAAGACGGCAAACATCACTGGCGGCTGCCTACAGCCAGCAAGAAGCACCTAGTGAATAACCCGTTCTTCCAGCAAATGAAAGCGGTCAGCATCGCCGATGTATTGCGCGTAGTGGATCGGGATACCGGGTTCATTGACGACTTCCAACATGTGCTGGGCTTGAGCTCGAAAAGCCGTCAGTACGAAGTGGATCTGCTGGCGATACTGATTGCCAATGCCACTAATCAGGGCATCTATGGCATCGCGCAGATTTCTGACTGCACCTATGAACAACTCAGCACTATCCAAGCGAACTACCTTCGGTTGGAAACCCTGAATGCGTCCAATGACCGCATCAACAACGCCACTACACGACTGAGTATCTTCAAGCACTACAACATTCAGGAAGATATTCTGCACGCCAGTGCCGATGGTCAGAAGTTCGAAGCCAAACGCGAGACATTCCGCACGCGGTACTCCTCAAAATACTTCGGGACCAGCAAAGGCGTGTCCGCGGTCAGTCTGAATGCCAATCATATGGCCATCAATGCCCGGGTAATCGGGGCCAATGAGCATGAATCCCATTACATCTTTGACCTGTTGATGAACAACAGTACTGAGATAGTCCCCGACATGCTCTCAACTGACACTCATGGAGTAAACCATGTGAACTTTGCCCTGCTCGACCTGTTCGGATATCGGTTCGCACCTCGATATGCCCAGGTCGGCAGGGTCATCAATGAACTATTCAACATCACCGAAGACAAGAACCAGCAAGTGCATATATCGTTGCGCAAGCCGATCAACACGCAGCGTATCATGGCTCACTGGGACACCATCCAGCGGATTGCCGTCTCTTTGGCTCAGCGCAAGACCAGTCAGGCCAGGTTAGTGCGTAAACTATCCGGTTACAAGCACAATCACCCATTACTGGAGGCATTGACCGAATATAACCGGCTGCTGAAAGCCCAATATCTGCTGAACTACATTGACGACGCCAGCCTTAGAAATCACGTTCAGCGAGCGTTGAACCGGGGTGAAGCCTATCACCAGCTGAGACGGGCGATTAGCCACGTCAATGGCGACCGATTCCGGGGTAATAGCGATGAGGAGATCCAGATCTGGAACGAAAGTGCCAGACTGGTGGCAAATGCCATCATCTACTTCAACTCAAAAGTGCTCAGTAATCTGCTGGACAGCTTTGAGGATCAAGGCAATGCAATGTCTCTGGAAACAGTAAAGCGGGCCTCACCTGTAGCCTGGGAGAATATCAACCTCCGGGGTAGATACACATTCGCACCGACAGGTGAATTGCCAAAACTTGAGGATTTAATGGAATCGATTGATGGCTACCGGCCGACAATCGATAAGTAATGGGCCTCCAGAAACCACAGCTGGCGCGGCCTGCAGCGGTTTTTGCAATATTTGGAGGCAAAATCCCTAGGACCCCTTAGTGTTGTAGTCATTGAGGCCAATGCCTCTAATGGTGAAGATTGGATTGACAGCACCGAGGGAGTTTTTGATATCAAGACCTGGTGTTTGGGAAGATAGGTCCTCAGGACGCATGATGCGCAGGTCCTTGAGTTCTGACTCCGAAAAGCTAGTTACCGCCACACCCACGTCCTGCATGTTTTGGTCGC
>Ga0255773_10002184_pt1 | contig 18503 bp, 2 predicted proteins | sample 011ome_17_FD_179971 | JGI IMG/M metagenome (GOLD analysis project Ga0255773, IMG submission 179971) | Coastal salt marsh microbial communities from the Groves Creek Marsh, Skidaway Island, Georgia - 011502XT metaG (version 2) | ecosystem: Environmental > Aquatic > Marine > Intertidal zone > Salt...
AACATGCCATCCAGGGCCTTGCGAGGCATTTCCTTAAAGAGAAATACTAGGGCGGCGCCGGATGCGGTGAGCAACCAAGTAAAGGTTGTCGCTAAGAACGCGAGGAGGACGGGGTGTGCATTGGCGAGTTCTTCCATAGGTGGTGAGGGCAACGCGAAATTAGGCATTGCAACGCAAAGTTAGGCATTTCTAACACGCAAAAAACTTCCTCCCTGATTCCGCGCGGGCTTTCGGGCGGCGCCCTATCTTAGAGGCGTATGGGGAACCAGTTCGAAATCCAATCTGCAAAGCGAATTTACTTCGCAAGTGACCTTCATTTGGGGGCGCCTCATGCGAAAGCGTCGGCAGAACGCGAAAAAATTTTCGGCGAATGGCTGGACGCCATCGCCGCAGATGCCCAGGCCCTCTACCTCGTGGGAGATTTGTTTGATTTTTGGTTTGAATACCGGCACGCGGTCCCCAAAGGCTTTGTTCGCACCCTTGGAAAGCTCGCAGCGCTGCATGACCGCGGTGTAAAACTGTACTTTTTTACTGGAAACCACGATCTATGGGTTCGAGACTATTTATCAGAAGAAATTGGTTTTGAGATATTTACAAAACCTGTGGTTCATGTTTGGAACGGAAAACGCTTTTATATTGGGCATGGGGATGGCCTAGGTCCGGGAGATGCTGGGTATAAATTTTTAAAGCGGGTATTTACATTTCGACCCTTTCAATGGGCGTTTCGCTGGCTGCATCCAGACGTAGGAATCGCTCTGGCGTCCATGCTCTCAAAAGGGTCACGCGCGCGAACCGGACATGAAGACTACGCGATGCATCGCATAGAGGACGAGGCCCTTTTTCAGTTTGCTCGGACACAGCAAAAAATTGACCCGGCGGATTATTGGGTTTTTGGCCATCGGCATTTTCCCATTACGGCGCCCCTTTACCCTGAATGGGGTACGGACTCTCCCGTGTTCTGCAATTTGGGCGACTGGATTAAGTGGAACAGCTGGGCCAGTTATGATGGGATAACTTTCGATCTAAAAATTCGAAATCTATAAGGAGGATTGTGTCGGTCTGCTTTGGAAGCTTTTTGTAATCTCATCGTGCGTTCTAAGACTAAAATTGAGGAAAGTAGAAATTTGTCTTATCGAAACCAAAGTGGCTTAAAATCCATGGTTCCACACGGATAAGCGGGTACAAATTGGTACAATAGGCCCAAATGAGACCTTAAGTCTCATATGAAACCATAAAATTCCCCAGAAATTCTGCTAAATCGGTCAGGGGTGCCACAATTGACTTTTCTAAGGTCAAATCGCCGGACATTGATTTGATTAAAGTCACCACCATGAAGAAAATATACGCTTTATTAGTCACAGCTTTTTTCTCAACCTCTGTGATTGCTCAAAATTGCTGGGTTGATTATTTATCCTCGAACACGGGGTTGCCCCCCGGCTCAGCCAATCAGATTGAGTCAGTAAATGGGGACATTTGGATCACGTCAGATTACGGTGTGGTAAAATGGGATGGTTTCAGACTAAACGTACTCAAACCTACCCAGATCGCTATAGGAGCTTCAAAAACTGGACCAATTCGACTGTTGGACGAAGGATTATTTATAGGTTCAATGAACGGTCTCGCTGAACGTGAAAGTTCAACCGGTAATTGGCATCAATACAACACTCAGTACTCGGGTATCATCAGTGATTCAGTAACAGCAGTTGGTGCGGATACCACGGGTCACATTTTCATTGGGACTCTGAATGGCCTTTCAGTGGTTGAGGGGATTAATTGGTTTAATTACACCACGGGTAATTCTGGATTGCCTTCAAACCGAGTTCGCTGTATATATAATAATGATAGCTCTGTATGGATTGGCACAGATAATGGGTTGGTGAAGTGGAATTTTGGTTCACAGAACTGGACGGTATACAATGCTGCCAATACGAACAATGGTCTCGGGTCTAATATCATTAATGATGTCTTCCAAGACACTTCAGGCGTGTATTGGATTGCTACGGAGCAAGGTGTTACGCGCTTTGATGGCGCCACCTGGGCAAAATACACCCAACTCTCCACCTCTAACGGATTGGGTTCGGACCAAATAAATGCCATTTCACAGGATGATCAAGGGCGCCTATTGGTGGCCACGGATTATGGGTTTTCAACCGTGTCGTTGTCTAACCTGAGCTCATGGACCTTATTCTATAGTTTTAATTCAGGATTGAATCAGTCCATCTTTAACGATGTATACTTTGATGTGGCTCGTAGTACAGTTGTTCTGGCGAGCACTCAAGGTGTTCACATGTGGGATGGCTCAGGAAGTACTGGGTTTACCAATTTCGACTATACCAATACGGGTTTAACAACCAACAATATCAAGCTGGTCACCTCAGACGCATCTTCAGTTTGGACTGGATTTACAGGAGGCGTTTTCCAATTTGCAGGGGGCGGTCAACTCTTGTTAAACACCGCAAATTCGGGTATGCCATCACAGAGCGTGAATGATATCGCTAAAGATGATTTGGGCCGTTTGGCGGTTGGAACTACGAGTGGCCTGCTAATTAACCAAGGTTTAAGCTGGGAACAAATAAATGTGGCAAGTGGACTTCCCTCTAATGCGGTATATGTAGTGGAGGGCGGTGTAAACGGAAATGTTTATGTAGGATATGCTACTATAAGTAATGGTTTTGTAGTAGTGGATACCGCGGGCACTATTAGTCAGTACAAAACGAACAATTCGACGATCATCTCTAACCAAGTAATGGATATTGCCCAGTTAGCAAATGGCTCTGTGGCTATTGCTACGCCTAGTGGCCTAAGTATTTATTCTTCAGGGAGTTTCACAAACTTTTCACAGACCTCTGGTGGATTGCCTGGGAACAATATTAAAGCTTTGGATGAGGACGATAGTGGCAATTTGTGGTTAGGGATTAGCGGAGTTGGCTTGGTCAAATATTCGGGGGGAACTTTTAGCTCTATTACAGGCTTGCCAAATGCCTCGTCGATTAAAAAATTACGTTGCAACGGCACGAATGTGGTTATCACCAATGGCAACACAGTATCCGTATACAACACGATTACCTCCACGTTCACGCATCATGACGCGACGAATGCGCCATTTGGAACGGCAACGATAAATGACGCCGCCCATCAGGGAGGCTCTTTGTGGGTGGCCACCAATCTGGGTTTGAAGGTTTTGTTGGACAGCGAGACCTTGCGCACTACTCCATACATCTTGGGCAGAAGCTCTGCTTGTACGGAAGACACCGTATACCTCAAGGCCCCACTGGGCTTTGACTCGTATGGATGGAATACAGGAGACACCACCGTTTTGGTAGATACCGATTCCACTCAAACATTCTGGTTTTTAGCAACGGATCCAAATGGCTGCGTCCACAAATCAGATACGGTGAATATTGTGGTGAACCCCTTGCCTCAGGTCAATTTCACACTTTCTAATGGCACCGAATTCTGCTTGGGCGATTCGCTGGTCATCGATCCAGGTCCTGGCTATTTAAACTATTTCTGGAATAATGGTTCCATCAATCAATCTCAAACTGTTAAGAATCAGGATAGTACACTATGGGTAACCGTACGTGATATCAATGGGTGTTACGCTACTTCGGATACATTGGATGTGACTGTCTGGAAGCCTTTCGAAGGAGAAGATATCTGTTTGGTGACGGTGGATTCATTGAACCGAAACCAAATTATTTGGAACAAAACTTTGGGTAAGCGCACACTAGAATATGGAGTTTACAAACAAAACCCGACGACGGGAAGCTATGTTTGGATTGGATCAGTTCCAGCAACGGGTCAATTGAGTGTTTTCTCTGACCCGAATTCCAATGCCCGAGAAACTTCATCACGTTATAAGTTATCAGTGGTTGACTCTTGTGGAAATGAATCTGAATTGAGCGACAATCACAAAACGATGCATTTAACGCTCAATGAGGGTATTTCGGGAGAAGTCAACTTGATTTGGGATGGATATGAGGGGATTGACTTCCTTCAATATGAGATTTACCGCGGCCCATCACCAAAAACAATGTTGAAATTGGCGGATGTTTCTTCTGCAAACTTCACGTATTCTGATTTGAATCCTCCTCCCGGCTTGTTGTTCTACAAAGTGTTGGTAGTAAATCCTGATCCTTGTACACCAACTGGTAAGACTAATGCGTTTGGGGAGTCTACCTCCAATATTGCTGAATATGCAGCCACGGATAATCTGATTATCTATCCGAATCCATTCAGTGATTATGCGCGCGTGGTATTCAAAAACCCTGATTTGCAGTCATTTGATTACAAAATCTTTGATGCAACGGGCACGATTGTTCGTTACGTGACAGGCATAAATGAAACCTTTATTGATCTATATCCCGAAAGCTTGCCTCCCGGCATGTACACGATCGAGGTATTTAACGAAGAAAAATCACTCCGCGAGAATTTCGTGATTTATTGATAAGAATTACTTGTTGACTTCATTCAACGTTATTATGAAAAAGAACAGCCTTCTTTTCCGTTCATTATTTAGCCTTGCTTTCGGATTGATTTCGGTGGCGGCATTAGGACAACGGTTTGAAAAACTCATTGAAACTCGAACTATTTCGAATCACGAAATAGTCGGCGCTGAATATGAGTCGACAAGTAAAAGCATCTTCATTCTTGCGAATGTGAGCAATTCGAATGGAGATGGATTGTTGATTAAAGTGAATTCCTTGACAGGAGATACCCTTTGGTCGAAGTTTGTCGCCCCGACGTCCCAAGTTGAAAGTTTCAAGGGGATCCATTTGACCGGTAATGCCATTTTCGCATATGGTTCAAGAACATACAATTCTTATGCGTATGCATTTTTGGCAAAGCTTGATTTTAACGGCGATACTGTTTGGACAAAACATTATAAGAGTCTCTCAACAACGAATTGCTCGTTGCCAAGAATTACACTGAACGGAATGGTGGAAACCTCAACCGGGGATTTGATCATGGTTGGTAGAAACAACCAATGCGATCGTGCAGTTTTTTTGAAAGCTAATTCTACAGGCTCTGTTACCTCAATAAAGGAGTTTGATAATTGGAACTCTTCCACCTACAGTCCACTTTGGGAATTTTATGATATTCAACAATCTGGTACGAGTTTTTATGTAAGTGCACGATATGGGAAATCCTCATCTTCATGGACGTACTATAAGGGAATATGGAAATTAGATTCGGCTGGTGACACCATTTCTCATTTTAATTCATCTTTCGCCGAAAATTCTGAGATATTCAATCTGAAGGTCGATGGCGCAGGTAATTTGTATCTACTTGGAAAGCACAATCCCATTTCTAATGAAATCGGTATTATCGAAAAGTTTAATAGCTCCGGCGTTTCTCAATGGACGTACAGCCCTTCAGGTGTTACAATCCAATGGTCCGGTTTGACCGATGCTGAAGTTAATAGTTCAGGTGATATTATTATTTCCGGATATTTTCAAAAGCAAAATCAATCTGTTGATCAATTTGTAGTAAAACTAAATAGTTCCGGCACTGAATCGTGGCTAAAACAATATGGGTATGGTGACAATGGCTATGGACGAGAGATCATTGCAATTAGCACTAATTATGCGCTCATTTCTAGGGAGGGTTTTGGCTGGAATGCCAAAGAATCATATGGGGTAAATAATTCAAACCCACCTCACACAGAACACCCAGTTATTCAGGTCATTAACGGAGATGGGGCAGTAGGAAAATTCTCAAAAACGCCTTGGCAAGACTCTAAACAAGGTAAACTGAAATTTTTTGCATATGCTGGGTTCGGTTTCTCATCGGATTCATGGAGTAACATTTCATTAATACCCATCACCTTAGCTAGTCCGACTGGAGGGAACTCTGGGTATAATTCTTGGAACAACAACTACAATTTTGAAATTTGGAAATCTTCTCAAAATTCAAATGGGAATGGGGTAGGAACCTTCTACTTCACGGCTCAAGATAAAAATGGCGACTTGAGATCTTCGGATACTTTGGAGGTGTTGGCATTTCCATCCTATACAGCATTGGACCAATACGGGTCACCCGCAACAGCGGCTTGCTCAGGAGATTCCTTGCATTTAACTCCGGACGCCATAAACCCAGGATCTGTTTATAAATGGTTTTACACTGGGGTGTCTAATAATCTAACGGCTTCAAAATTAGGAAATGCCCAAAGTTTTTATGTTAAAAACAAGGGGTATTATTTCATGCGGGAAATTCTTTCAAATGGAGACAGTGCCCAAACGGAACCAGCCCTTTTAAATATCTCCACTGACCAAGTACAAATTTATAGTTCCGATTATCCGCAATCCTTTTGGGTTTCTGGAGAAGTATCAGATTCTTTAACGCGACCAAATCCAAGTGTTTTGAATTTGGCGTTGAACAAGAATAATCAGCATTGGTTGGCCCCGGTAGGAAGGTATCGACAATCCAATGTTCAACAATACTATTACTCTGTATCTGACTTGCAGGCGCGAGGCCTTTCTGCTGGATCTGCCATTGATGAAATTGGATTTGTTTTTGAAGAAGCCTATTCTGGAGGGAACCTGGAAGAATTCAAAATCTTATTGAAATGGAATACCACGATGCCGAGTGCTTGGGTGACTTTGAACTCTAATAACATTGTCTATGACCCTTATTGGCAAGATCCGAGCTCTAGCGACGGTGAAATCCACTTTGACATTAATGATCAAATATGGGACGGGATTAGTTCGCTGATAATCCAAGTTTCATATCGAGTTAATTCATTCAATGTCAGTACGGATGTGAACCCCATTTTCAGATTGGAGAAAGGAACGTCAACTTTGAGCCGATTTGTTCAGGCGAACAACACGAGTACCACTTTGGTCGGTAATAATGGTGCTGGAAATAAGTCAGCGAATTATAGACCGTTGACAAAATTCAAAATGGCTTTGCCAGCTAAGACGGATACCATTGTGGGATGTAGTTCAAATATTTCCATTTCTGTAGCAAATTCGGGGTATCAACTCTTGTCTTGGAATACAAGCGCAACCTCTTCTTCTGTGACCGTATCCAGCGCGGGTGAATATTCCGTCACCATGATTGATGGGAATTTCTGTTTGAGTTATGACACCGTACAAGTGGTATTTAATCCAAATACGAATTCCATAACAGCAAGTGCCGATACTGTAGTAAGCGGAAGCTCTGTTACGCTGACTGGACAAAATTCATATTTGAATTTGTGGAGCAACGGCGCAACGGGAAACAGTACCACGGTTACAAGCAGTGGCGCCTACACCTTGACTTCGATAAACTCGGATGGTTGCCCGGTTATTGATACGGCGACGGTGGTGGTTCTCGATTTACCAGCAATTCGGATAGGCCAAGGGTACTTACATAATGGAGATGCGATATCTGGCTATACTTATATAGGTTTCATTAACGGAAAACACATATATCTTTCTCAAAATCAGTATACATGGACATCTTCACTTTCGCAAATTGGTAGTATTGGAGGAGAGTTTTGGGTCCCAGAAAATGACTCCGAAAACAGCTATGTTCAGTCTAGGACGGTTTCATTGGTAGGGTATCCTGAGCCATGGATTGGTATCTATTTGGACGGTACTTCAAACGCTTGGACTAATACGAATACAGGGACAGCAATAACATATACCAAGTGGGATAACAACAATTCAGGAAGCAATAGCTACGGTTGCTACATGGTTGGTTGGGGCGGAAATTGGGTATCTCGTCAGAACTCAGATAACCGAAGATTTTATGTTTCATTTGTTGACAACTCACGCCTAAGTGTAGCCCAGACTGCAGAGACAGCATGTGATAGCGTATTATTTTGGACTGAATCGGGTTTTGATAGCTATTCATGGACTATAGGCACAACGGTCTTATCAACAGTATCAAATCAGATCTGGGCTTCGACATCTGGAAATTATTCCGTTGCGGGAATTCGGAATGGCACTAGTTACAACTCCAATTCAGTTCAACTTACTATCAATGAAAGTCCATCTATTTCGATAACAAATAAAAGCGGCACTACTGATTTAAATGGAACGAATTCGATAACGTTAAAAGCAAACTATCCTGCTGGATCATCCTTGAATTGGTTGGTAAATGGCCAAAGTTCTAGCACAAATGATTCTATAGTTAGTAATGCGGTAGGCACACATACCCTTGTGGCAACATTAAATGGTTGTACTTCTAGAGATAGTGTTGCGTTTTACGCCCCTATTTATGTGTCTACAACGGGGGATAATTCTACAGGTGACGGTACGTTATCTAATCCGTATAAAACGATCGCGTTTGGTATAGCACAAGCTTCTACTGGTGATCGCATATATGTTTTACCGGGAACTTACCAAGAGAATTTGGTTATTGGAAAAACAATAAGTCTGCAATCTGATTATGATCGACTCGGAGACACAAATGCTCTGCATACAACTATCATTGATGGAGGCGGCGCTGGCATAGTTGTTAAACTGAATAACTACAACAGTGCTACACCAACAATAATTTCAGGTTTTACAATCAAGAATGGATATAATTCAAATAATAGCGGTTCTGGTATTTTATTGCAGGACGTAACCGGTGAAGGCCTTCATTTATTGAATACCAAATTGACGGAAAACACAAGGCAGTGCTGTAATGAGGGCATTTCGTTTACTCAGTTCGGGGGCAAGTCTTATTTGCAGAATGTTCGATTTATCAACAATGGATCGCCGAGTTATTGGGACGAAAGGCGTGATGTGGCAATTCGATCCTCTGCAATATCGGTATGGGAAAACGTCCGTTATGCTGGGAATGAGTCGCAATATGACCTAATCTCTATAATGGATGGTTCAGATTTAACGGTTACGAACTCAATTTTCACAACTGGTCAACCCGACAATGGTCATGGTTTATTTGGAATCCATGGAAACAATGGAGACTTGGTATTAAATCACGTTACCATCTGGGGGAATAAACTAGGTGTATACAATGATCAATATGTAATTCGAAATCATAGTAATTCAAACTCAACTGTAACCATTTTAAATTCCATCATTGATGCGGGTCAAGATCAAATAGTTGAAATTCAACAGAATAATTCTTATTTCTTTAAAAACAACGTTTTCAAAGGAAGCATACTAACTGGAACTGGTACATTAGACAGTTCAAGAGTTCTTTGGTCCAATGGCTATGTAAACTCAAACGGGTCTATTGCTGCCACATCTCGTGCTATTGGGCATGCGAGAATGAATACGTCCGCGAATTCAACTACATATTCTACTCCGAGCAATGACATCTTTGGAAATTCAAGACCCTCTCCAGCGGGCAGTAACCCAGATGCAGGAGCATGCGAGTCTAATTTATCAATTGGTGCTTTTGGTTTAGGAATTGAGGCTTGTGGGTATGTCATTAATGTAGAAGTACTGAATTCTTCCAACTATAGTACAAGTTGGTCTGGACCAAATGGATTTAGTTCATTGGATACCAGTTTGGTTGCTTCCGAAGAGGGCACCTATGTTTTGACAGTAATTTCAATTGATCGTGGTGATACAATTAGTGAAACGGTAGAAATTGCCAATCCACTTCGCGCAACTATTACTACTAAAGACGTTTGTGTAGCTGCAGGCACAAATTCGGGATACCTCGACATTAGAAATGTTCAAGGGGGCACGCCGTTTACAGGTATAAACGTAGCTACTCACAAGTGGGGACTAAAGAAGAATGGGGTATATGTTCAAGGTCCTAACTGGGATATTTGGGGATCGACTTGGTATTGGAATGGAAATCTTACTGCAGGAAATTACGTTCTTGAAATAAAAGATGAGGTATGTACGTTAGAGTATCCGTTTACATTAGATTCTAAGGCTCAAAGAAGCGTCTTTGTGGATGGACAAAATGGCTCAAATTCCAATAATGGCCTCTTGTCTTCACCCTATGCATCCATTCAATATGCTATAAATCAAGCGTGTGATCGTGATACAATTTTCTTATTGGATGGAACTATTACAGAAGATTCAATTCTTATAGATAAGGACGTAATAATATCCAGTTTATATACTCGAGATGGCGATACAAATCATATAAGAAATGCTATTGTAGATGCCAATTTCATGGAGGCGGCTTTCTACGTAAATGTGCAAACTGGAAATTGGAATCAACCTTCAGATACTGCGTACAAAAAGTTTATTGGTTTCACAATTAAAAACGGTCTGAAATACGCTGGCCTTGGTGGTGGCGTTAATGTGACTCGAGGAAATGTGGTTTTCCGAAAAATGATTTTTGACAAGAATGAGGGATCAAATGGTGGCGGAATCCAAGTGAATCAGGATGCAGGAACGATTCTGGTTGATCAGTCTTTGTTTAAGGACAATACCGCCATTCAAGGGTCTGGATTTTATGCTCGTGGAGGTTACTTCATTATCAAGAGATCGACTTTCTTGCGAAACAAAGCAACCAATAATTCGACGGTTTCTTTCGACAATTGGTGCTGTGGCCAGGGGGGATATGTAAACGATACTAAATTCTTGTACAATGAAGCTCAAAACTATGCCGTTGGCGAATGGCAGAATTGGATTGATGGCCAACCAAGAACTATATCGAAGAACATTACCGCCATTGGAAATAAGTCTACAAGTGGTCCACTTTTCCGATTAATGGGTGAAGGGAATGGATCTGAAGTGGTTCTGAACAACTGGCTAGTTGTTAGAAACGAATGGCCAACTTGGCAATCCATGTTTGAGTATAACTGGATGATAGCGCAAGTAAACCATGCAACAATCGTGGATAACCAAGGAGGTCCAGTATTTAGAATTGGCGAAGAAGGGAAACTGTATGTAACCAACAGTATTATTCACAATAATGGTGGATCCCTCGATGTGTCAAATTCTCAAGCGCCCACTACCACTAAAACGTATTTCAGCAATGTTGCATGGAATGCGTCTATCCCAAGCCTTGGAACCCATGCTCATGTGAACAACGTGAGCTTAACTGGACTCTACTTCTCCGATTCGTCAAACGGGAACTATAGCCTTGCCAGAACGGCCTCTGTAATTGGTGCGGGTAAAGCTTCCATTACCATGGGAAACAAAACTATCGTTTCACCTATTAAGGATGTTCTTGGTAATCCCAGACCAAATCCCGCTGGATCTAATCCAGATTTGGGTGCTTATGAAACTATTTATCAAACTCCCCAAGTTGGAATCAATATATCCGTTAGAAATCCGACAATATGTGATTCATTATCGGGCTCTGTGACCTCATTGCTCGTAAACGCAACCGGCAACTTTGAAGCCACTTGGAAGAATTTCAATGGAGTGGTGCTTGGAACCGGAGCAACTTTATCAAATATTGGCGCTGGCGATTACATCGTGTACTATGTAGATAGCACTGCGACTATCCAGCATTCGGATACGGCAATTGTTAGAATCCCTGATGACATTGCTGTGAGTATAAATTTCATTCCCGCAGAGTGTTCAGATGATAGAACCACACTTTCAGTGCAGCCCACTGGAGGAACACCTATTGCTGGCGGCAAATACTTCATTACTGTAACACTTGACTCTTCTTTGACACATAATAAGTCATATGCAAAGACTTCGAGTGGAACGGGCTTTAGCGAAGAAGTACCAACTGGTTATTATTCTATTAGAGTTGAAGACGGGGCTGGCTGCTCAAAAGTCTTTAATATCGATATTACTTACAACAAGCTTTCTCCATCAGTCACTATCCTTTCAAAGAATGGAAGTTTTGAATATTTGGGAACGCCGTTGAAATTATACACCACCAGGAGTATTGGTAGTATCCTATCTTGGTCCGGAGGAGCTACGACGGACACGATCACAGTTCAATCTCAGCAGTGGATTTTAGCTTCGGCAAACAAGGATGGGTGCACTACCATAGATTCACAATTTGTATCAGTTCCCAAATTTGTATCTGTAAATGGGGATAATCAGAACACTGGTACGTTACAGGCTCCCTTTAAAACGATTCAGCACGGAATTAATCAATCAACAGCAAATGGGGTGCTTTACGTTTTACCTGGAACCTATAATGAACGCATTCTCATTGATAAACCACTTACGTTGGCCTCTGATGTACTGCGCCTAGGCGATACGAATGCGGTTAGAACCACTATCATTAAACCAGGTTCAGTAGGAATAATTACCTCCGTTTCAAATTCAAATACTTCCAGCTATGGAGGAATCAACGTGGTAAACATGAATGAAGGCCAAATCAAAATGATTGGCTTCAGCGTCAAAGACTACCAAGCAAATTACAGCGGTTCTTGGGACAGATCTTCGGTTATCTCCGTCGTTTCAAGTACTGCGGACATTGACTTTGAAAATTTGATTATATCCGGTTCAAAACAAGGACAAGGACAAGGATGTTGTAATGCGGCTGTGACACTCGATGTTGAATACAGTTCAAATGTTTCATTCAACGACGTTCGCATTAAGAATAACGGAGATCCAAGCTGGACGTCACATAGATTGGGTTACATCCGACAGTCTACAGTGAACTTTGAGAATTCACGGTGGACAGGAAATGATCGCTTTAATTCGATTCTAAGAATTGGAGAGGGCGCGAAAGTGAACATAAGCAATAGTGTGTTTGCGAACCATGGAGGGGATGATTTATTTGAATTGGACGAGTCAAACGCCTCTGTTTCCTTCAATCATGTGACAATTGTTGGCAATGAGGAGATCACAAACGTTTTCAAAATAGGGGGCTCAAACAATAAAGTTTATTTTATTAACTCTGTTCTAGAAGATGACATGGGCAATCGCTGGATGTACGCGTATGGCTCGAATAACTCCATGTTCATTGCAAATTCTATTGTTGGCGGAACCAACAAATCATCTTTCACGTCAAGCAATTTGAGTTTAGATACAAATGGATTAACCCAGTTCATTTCCCCAGCTTTAAACACAGGAGGAGGCTTAAAAGGAAATTCTCCAGCCATTGGTAATGCTAGAACAATTGCGCAAATTGACGGGAAGACTTTTTCAAGTCCAATACTAGATCTTAAAAAGATTTCCAGACCAAATCCAACGGGATCAAATCCTGACGCTGGAGCATTTGAAAGCCCAAAATCCCAAGGGGATTTTGATGTAGCGATTGATGCATGTGGGTATGAACTGACCAGCCAGGTATTCAATTCATCTAATTATCTAGTGGAATGGTCTGGACCATCTGGATATTTTTCAATATCAAAGAATATCACAGCCCCTCGTAAAGGTCTTTATACACTTAGCGTCTTCTCTCTAGACCGAACTGATACAATCTCTAAAACGCTAAATCTCAATAATCCATTGACGTTTGAAATTATGACGGTCAAGGACGTATGTGAAGGTGTATCAAGCAATTCAGGTCGATTCATGTTTGGCCAGGTAAAAGGCGGCATACCTTATACATCGAATTGGTGGACGCACACGTTTGAGGTGAAAAACAGTAGTGGAACTGTAATTGATGGATGGGAATTTAATAGCCCAAATTGGACCTACTCACGGAATAATGCTTCTGCTGGTCGCTACTACATCGAAGTAACGGATGGAGCGGGCTGTACGGTGGTGGATTCATTAGACTTGGAATCCAAACTGGGTCAACGTTGGTATGTCTCAACAACAGGCAATGATGCCAATCCAGGAACTGAATTACTGCCATTGAAATCCGTTCAACTTGCTTACGACTTGGCCTGTGATCAGGATACCATCATTATTGAGGATGGCACCTATTATGAAAATCTCGAACTAGGTGATGCATGGCAAAATAATGATTGGCAATACGCTAAGCCAGTTACCATAGCTTCTCGCTTCATTCTCGATGGGCAAGCTAGCCATATTGATGCAGTTATATTGAACGGATCGGATGAGGCTCCTGTTTTGACCGCTCGATTCAATGGTTCGACGGACTCGACCTCAAATAACGTTGTTCGATTGGTCGGCATGACCATAACCCGAGGAAATGCAATCTCCTATAATTGGTGGGGAGGCAATCGAGGAGGAGGATTAGCGCTTTTTGAAAGGGGCTACGTTTTAGAGAATCTTAAGATTCGTAATAACAATAGTTCGGATCAAGGCGGGGGTATCTTCATTGATGAGTCCGCTATCTTGAGAAATGTAGATGTGTTCAAAAATTCGGCACCAAGAGGAGCGGGTATCTATTTATGGAACATTGCGGAGCTCGATTGGGAGAATGTGAATGTCTTTGATAACACTTCAAGTGATTGGGCAGCTGGCGTGGGCATTCAAGGAAGTATGTCGGGGGATGTGACCATTAGTGGAATGAATATTTATGACAACCAAAACACGGGTTGGGGTGGAGCTTCAGCACTTCAAATTGATTCATGGGGTTCAGGAAAATTGACACTTAAGAACTTCAAAGTCATATCCAACACGAATGTCAATTCAGATTCATGGGGAGCGGTCTATGTTTCTAATGGCGCGAATAGAGGTGTTGTCTTTGAAAATGCACTTATTGCATTCAACAAAGGCGGATGGGTTTCAGGTGTGAATGTTCAGAATTCTGCAGACGTAAGTTTCGTCAATAGTACGATTTACAGAAACTTGAGTAGAGCGGGATATACTGGAACAAATGCCAACTCCTCAATCTATCTTACCAATAATTCAGAGTTAAACCTGTATAATTCAATTCTTGGAGGCCAGACGGGTTACAACATCATTATCGATCAAGGGAATAATAGTTGGGGAGGTGCTGACTGCGACGTCAACATTAAGAATTCTTTAATTCAAGGGGGAATCTCGAGCACTAGCATCCTGACCACACCTGGAGTTACAGGCCAAGTAACGGATTCAGCCATGATAGTTGAACCAGTTTACTTAAAGAACCCAGGACAAGGTGACTTTAGTTTGGCCGTTATGAGTTCGGCACTTGGCGCAGCCAACCATAACCTATGGTTGAATCCAGGATCGGCAAACAATCCGGTATACTTGAATATGCCTCAACAGGATTTGTTCGGCACTAATCGTCCGAATCCTGTGGGATCAAACTCGGATTTAGGTGCCATTGAATCTGATTTGAGTACTCCTCAATTTGGTGTGGCCTTCGAGATTACGAGCAACCCTGCTTGTAATCCCTCTGCGGCGCAAATAAAAGCAACGGCGAAACATCCTTTGGGAGGTCCATATAAGTACTCTTGGGTTTCTTTGGACGGAAACACTATCAACAACCCGAATTCTCAATTGACTTCAGGCGCCTACACGATTTCAAATTTGTATGCAGGATGGTACAAGCTTACCGTTCAGAAATATTCGGGATCGACTGTGGTGGAAACTATCGTAGATAGCGTTCAGATTACGCAAGATGCGCCTATTAATCTCGGATTGTTGAAGTCCGACGAGAATTGTGAAGGAGAAAGCAATGGCTCCCTTCAGTTGGACGTTGTTGGTGGTTCGGGCCGTTACTTTATTACATGGACGTATCCTGGTGGCGGAAGTGTGCCAAATGCTCCGTCAACCATTAGCCAACTTTCTCCTGGTGCCTATTCGGTAACCGTGACAGATGATCGCGGATGTACCGCTCAGGATACAATTAGTATCATTACGGCGCACCCAACCCCTGCGGTTTCAATTACAAGTAGTATCGCAAAACCTGGTTCAACTTTGCTTGGAAACAACGAGGTTCGAATGTGTGTTGGGGACATTGTTACCTTGGATGCGGGCGCAGGATTTGCGGATTACAATTGGACTTCACTCACAGTCAGTGCGAATCAATACTCCACTCGTACGATTGAAGCATTTGAGTCTGAAACATACTACTTGAGTGTGGTGGACAGCTTTGGCTGTGCCAATAGCGACTCCGCTCGTGTGTATGTGATCTATCCTCCTGTGGTTTATGCGAGCAATTTGAATGCAGCGACAGGTGCTTCTTTGCAAGGGGTGACGACAACAGTCTTGGGACTAAATGAAACAACCTCAAACTCTTGGTCATCACAAGAGCCACACCCATATGGAGCTGGTCAGCGATATGGCAAGGTTCAGTTCATTATTCGTGCTACAGAGTTGTATCAAGCTGGCTTGACGCAGAATACGAATATTAATAGTTTGTCGCTGTATGTTCAAAATGCGGGATCCTCGGTATTGAACACGATGAGTATTTCCATGGGTCATACGGGACAATCTTCGTTGACTTCTTGGGTAACGGGATTGCAACAAGTCTTCTCCATAAACAACTACTTCCCTGTTGGAGAGACCTGGAACATTCACAATTTCACCAATGATTTCAAATGGGACGGAGCCCAGAATATCTTGGTGGAGGTTTGCTTCGATTACGGCGTCAATCCTCCGAGTTCGGTAGAGATTCTACAGCACCAGATTTATGGCAATGTTCAATTGACATTGAGTTCACACTCAAACATCAATGCGGACAACTGTATGTTCCCAAGCAACACGAACGGTTCTCCTTGGAGACCAAACGTTCAACTTGGAATTGATAAGATCCAAGCGGTGGATACCATTCGAGTTTGTGACTTCTCTACGTTGAACACTGCACCTGTTTACGATACCTATCGCTGGTATGTGAATGGTTCGCAGATTCCGGATACCACCGTGATCAATGTAGCGACAACCGCGACCTCATTGTTACGTGTCACGGACGCTGCTTCCGGTTGTATTCTTTGGTCTGATACGATTGTCATTCAAGTAGATTCTACGTCAGCCATGCAGATTACAAGTGACTTGCCTTTGTCGGGTACACTGTGTTTGGGCGATACGGTGAGTCTATCAACCAATAAGGCATTTGCATCCTACTTCTGGTCAAATGGGGATACGTCGAGGACCCAGTTGGTTACGAAGAGTGAAACATTTGTTTTGAAAGCGGTATCAGAAAATGGTTGTCCTTCTTATGACACTGCTACGGTTTCCATCAATGTACCACCAGATGTCTATTTCCGATTGAATGGCCGAGTTCTGGCATCTACAGACCAATCATTGGTTTATAGCTCAGGCGCAGAAAATTGTACAGAAGTGCGGTATGTGCCTTCTGAAGACCATTTTGACGTAGCATGGGGAGCCACAAACTTCATCATTGCTACTGGCTACCAAGCAGTCAAGTCAATCATGGATTCACTGCTCTACCCATGGGTAAATGATGGATCGCAGCCTAAAGATTGGATTCTTCATAAAGACGCCACCGATACACAATTCAGTGGCCCAAGTGGAGACGCGACGTCCTCAGATGGCCACGGCGGATACCTTTTATTCAACCCATATTCGGGCACGGATGAGAATAAAACTGCTGCCATAGTTTCACCATGCATCAACCTTCTAGGAACCAATCAACCTGCCGTAGTATTTAACTACCATATGTATACGAATGTGGTGGCTTTGGGTGCGAACTCAGACCAGCAAATGGGCAGCCTGAAAGTGGAAGTTCAGGACGTCACTTTGGGTGAAACAGGTTGGACGACGGTTTGGATGCGTGAAACGCCCACTGCAACAAATGCATGGGTCCTGGATACAGCAGACCTTTCAGCATTTGCTGGTCATACGGTCAAGATCCGCCTCAAAGCACAAGCCGGAACGGGCGGTCCAAATGGAGAAATTGCTGTGGACGGTATTTCATTTACCGATGTGAATCCATCTAATCCTGTTCTGAATCGACTCACACCAGAGACGGTTTGTGAAGGAGACATCTTAGAAGCAGGAAGTTCAGATGTTCTCAGCAATAACATGAGCTATGTCTGGAATACGGGTGAAACGGGTGCCAGCTTGACCCTTCACACCACTGGATGGTATTCGGTCACACTTGTAGACAGTAACAACTGTGAAATTTCCACTGATAGTGTGTTCGTCCTTGTGAACCCTGAACCTGTTCCAAACCTCACCGTTTCTGCATCGGATACTTTGCAGTACTGTGATGGTCAAATGGCGAATGTGGTCTTGCAAGTTCCCGGCGGCTTCTCGGAGTACGCATGGTTCTTGAATGGCACAGAGGAGAATACTTCGGGTGATACGTTGAATACAGGCGTACTTGCCGTGGGAAGCTATAGTTATTCGGCGATCATTACGGATTCAATCGGATGTACTTCAACTTCTGAAGCGATTGGCATTGACGTACGCGCATTGCCTTCTTTGCAAGCCGCTGTAACGGACGCAAATTGTTATGGCGATACCAACGGTGTTGTCTCATTGACGGTATCAGGGAACGGTGGATACACATTCAATTGGAGCAATGGAGATACCACGGCCACCATACTGAACTTAGGTGTGGACACCTTGACGGTATTTGTCACGGATAGTTTCAGTTGTGAAAGCACCATAGATGTTGTGGTTAATCAGCCCACAGCAGTAAACAGCTACCATTACAGTGTTGAGCCAGATTGTTTTGGCGGAAGCGATGGTAAAGTGGTGGTGAACACCTTCGGGGGTGTAGCACCATACCATTTCAACTGGACCAGCTTACCAAATGCACTTGATTCCGTTGAAGTTACCTTCCAATTGCATGGCTCAAACTGGAATACGACTACGTATTCTGTAGCCTTCACCAATGGTCAGATCATAACACTTCAGCCTAACTATTTGGGA
>Ga0255773_10002187_pt1 | contig 18474 bp, 23 predicted proteins | sample 011ome_17_FD_179971 | JGI IMG/M metagenome (GOLD analysis project Ga0255773, IMG submission 179971) | Coastal salt marsh microbial communities from the Groves Creek Marsh, Skidaway Island, Georgia - 011502XT metaG (version 2) | ecosystem: Environmental > Aquatic > Marine > Intertidal zone >...
TGAATCCCCCATTGAAGCCATAGACCTTATTTCCTTGGTTCTTTTCACGAAGGGTGATTGACCGGATGAGGGTGTTGACACCCGGGCAGACACCACCAGCGGTGAGGATACCAATATTCATCTTTGTGTTACATACGCGTCAAGTTTTTATGTATGATTTGTCCCAAAGTAAAACCAATCACATTGGTGAGGTTTTCACCGATTGAGTAATGCCAAGTGTGGACACTTGAGTTTTTAATTCCAAAAAATGTGTCAATAAAGTTTTCGTATTTGCGTTGTCCTCCATAAACTTTACGAAACCAGAGAGGTGTTTGTTCGTCTGACGGTGAAAGACAGCCACCAAGTTCATATACAATGTCCTCTCTCTGCGAAAGCCAGTACTCAAATATTTCCCAAACAATGCCTAGGGTTATCCAAAACCAAAACTGTTTGGGATACATGGCACCCAGAAGTGTGTACAGGAAGAAATGTCCATACTGGAACCCGTAGAATTCTGTTCTGTAACAGTCTTTAGCTTTTTCGTCACAGGGGCAGAGTCTTGCATGACGAAAAAACCATAACGTGAATAGTAGGATAACTATAAACATTCCTACTTAAACCTAAGAATTAAAACCTAAAGTTGATGTACAAATATACTTGGGACCCCCCAAAACTTCACCACCCGTGTGAAGATACGTCCAAGAGCATGGGTACAAGAGAAGTTTACCCGTTTCGGGTCTCACCTTTCTGCCATTTCTAAACTCCGTACATCCACCCTCACCTTCCTCGAGTGTATTTAGGTAGAACAAAGCCTGTACAAAGTATCCTCGGTGAAAGTCTCCATCGTGGTGCCATTCATACTTACACCCCCTCTCTATACGCTGTACGGGGAATGGTGTAAAGTAAAAGTTTTTTTGAGAGAGTTCCCGGTCATAGACGTGACAACTACAATCATAATTGAAGTTTGTCTTCAGATGATCCATGTATACAGTGAAAGCCTTTTGGACTGCATCGGTGAAAATTCTGTCTATATCTGTCCACCCCTCGAGACCTGAAATCGTGAGTTCTGTGTTTTGTTTGTCTCTCTGGACGACCTCGCCATCCACTGGGTATGAAAAGTATCCATGCTTTTTCCGAGAATCATTTTCAAATCGTCGAATGATGGATGTACACACATCATTCGGCAAAAAGTTGGGAATTTCCAAAATATAGTCGTCCATTGACTATACATTGTATATGGTCTTTATACACTTTCCATTCTCGCTAAGTCGTCTATATCTCTACTTTTGCGGGTGACGCCCTTGAACGCCCCTAACCACCTCATCACAACTCGTTTTGATGCGAGTTGTGACGCGGTCTCATCACATATAATGATACTTAGACCATTACACACATCGGGTTTATTCACTTTATCGGGGAACTCCAAATTGAACGCCTCTATAGATATTGCTGGGATATCCGGGGCTTCATCAAGAAGTCTATCATACTCTTCGCGACACTTCTTCACAAAATCAACAACCCCAGTGCGGTCATTCTCATCAAGGGACAATTCCATATCTATATTTCTATAGTACTTGGAGTACTGGACACACATCGCAGAGTGTGATTCTGAGAGACTCAAACTTTGACTAAACTTACCTATAGATGTGAGGATACCACCCAAAACATTGAGGAACGCAAAAAAGTACTGCACAATCATAATTTTAGCGCGAGTTTCCGATGAAACACTATCATTCCCACTTGGATTGAGAACTGCGAAACCACCAACACCTGTGATACTCGCGATGATTATACTCGGGTATGACAGGTAATCATTCTGTTTTTTGAAGTGGAGGCGTGCGTGATTATGAAGCCAGCGATATCCCGCGGCTCTCTCGGCCCACGATTTGAGGAGCTTCTCCTGCTTCTCACACCACGGGTGGGGCTCCATTATTTTACGCGACTATTTTTAATCTCAGTGGCCTCTCGGTGTGCCAGTGTATCCACGAGTTCATTTTGTGGATGTCCATTGTGTGCCTTGACCCACTTCCACTCCACAGAGGTCATCTTTTGGGTGAGCGTGTCTATTTGGATCCACAACTCCTTATTCTTTACAGGTGTGCCAGCAGCGGTGCGCCACCCATTCCTCTTCCAATTCTTAATCCATGAAGTTATTCCATTCTTGACATATGTACTGTCTGTAAACAGGTGTATCTCAAGAATGTTGCGTGCGAGACACTGTTGAAGTGCCTGGACAACGGCGGTCATTTCCATAATGTTGTTTGTTGTTCCATCTTGCCCTCCCGACATATTAATGCCAGCACCAAATACGGCCCAACCACCTGGACCTGGATTTCCCAAACAACTTCCGTCTGTGTACACGTTATGCATCTACATAATTAGTGAGTCCTTCTTTTAACTTGTTGTACACAAGTTCGTAAATATTCTCGGTTGGAGCGGCATCCAATACCAAAGAGACGCTCCTGCGTCCAATCGAACCATTACCAGCATCCTTCGCCGCCTTTGAGATCCACGACGTGAAACCAGCTTCGACAAGGAACTTTGGTTCCTCTAAGACTTCCTGGTGTCCACCCTCCTCAGTGTACACATGTCTGCGCTCCTGTCTACGCTGAATGCGAATGTCATTTTCATTGAGAGAGATGTAATACGAGTCTACACTAAGACCAACACCTAATTCGATTGTTTCTGTCACAGTGAGACCCATTTTTATATTATGACGCGACATTTTATTTATTTCTTGAAATCGCGATACCAAGTTATTAGATTTTATTTCTTGCCAAAGAGAACCATCAAAATTGCCACGCAACAAATTAAACTCGTTAAACTTCCATGTACATTAGTACACGTTTTTCCTGGTGTTGCTTTACAAACAACCGACTGGGAGCTAGAAACGCACGATGAGAGTACACATGCAAGAAGTAGTATCTTAGCACCGTCCATTTAGATTATACCGAGATTATTTCTAATTTGAGAACGCTAAACAAAACTTAACATATTTGAATTATGTTAATTTTTGTGTTTTAAATACGAGAACGAGTTACATACTTAAGCTATAATTAGCTTAGTTAGAGAAGGCCAAACCGCCCATACCGCTTTGGATGCGGAGGACGTTGTAGTTGGTCGCGAACATGTGCATGGTGGTCGCATCGTTGGCCGCACCCATAGTGACCGCGACTTGCGCGTTGTCGATACGGGAGAAGTTGCACGTACCAGTTGGTTGGTGCTCTTCTGGCTTGAGGGCGAACGAGTACGAGTACACACCTGGGTATGGGCAGCCAGTGTGGTGGTTGTAGGCTTGCACTTGGTTGAAGTACTTACCCGCTTGCTCCTTGAATCGGTCTTGACCGTTGAGGACCAACTTGAAGGTGGACAATGGACCAACGGCTTCTTCGGTGAAGGTAGACGCGGAACCCGCCGCACCAACCGCGAGGAGTGGGGCACCCGAACCTTGGGTGATTGGGACGTAGCAGTTGGATTCGGAGATCGCGCGAGCGTTGGACTCGAGGACGATACCCGCATCAGTGCTCGCGGTCGTGAAGTTCCACAAGGAAGACTTCGCCGCGGTGTTGGAGAAGCACCACACAAGCTCCTTCACTGGGTGGTTGTAAGACAAACGGACTTGCTTGGTGGCAGAGGCAGTCACGGTGTCAGAGCCAGTGTGTTGCACTTGCTCGATGAGGTATTCGTGACCCTTTTGCGCGAAGCGACGGCGCTCTTCGGTGTCCAAGTAGATGTAGTTGGCCCACACCTTGAAGGTGTCGGTGTTACAGTAGGTGGAGAAGTTGGAGGCCAAGTCGACGTCGATGCGGACTTCGTGGTATTGAAGGGCAATCAAAGGCAAGTACAAACCTGGGTTACGGTTGAAGAAGAAGATCAAAGGCAAGTACACCTTTTCGTCAGCGACCGCGGTGGTCATCTTGGCGTACGACGCCTTCTTGGCTTCATCGTGGTACAAGTTATCGTACAATCTCCACCACTTTTGGTAGTGCTTGTCGATGCGTTGACCACCGATGGAGAGTTCAACGTTGTTGATCGCACGCTCGGCGACCCAGTTGCAGTCATCAGTGGCTTCACTGGTGACCGTGTTGGAAGTCAAAGACTTGAGTTCGATGTACATGTCACCGACCAAATCACCGTTGCGCGCAACGGTCACGGACACACGGCCTGAGTTGGCCGCGGTACCGTTAACGGTTTGTTCGATGTTTTCCATCGCGAAGTTCGTGTGTCGCTTGTACACAGCTTGGAAGAAGGTAACCTTTGGGTTACCGGTCAAGTAGACGTCTTGGGCGCCATAGGCGACGAGTTGCATGAGACCACCGGCCATTGTGAGAGTTGTTGTACTATAGACAGAGATTTTTTTTCTGGGTGAAATCGCGCTGTGCGAAATTTACACAACCAATTTTTCTCAGTATAGGTTAAATGTCGTCACAGCCTGAGGAAGAAGAAGAAGAAATTGAAATCGAGGAGGGTGAGATTGTATCTGATGTTGAGGATATGACCGAAGATGAGGATGAAGATGATTTTTTTGATGAAGATGAGGACGAGGAGGGTATGGACATCGTTGGACTTATGAGCTCTCTCCTAGCAACTCCAGACGGTGATACCGTATGCTCAGCCCTAGTTAACCTGTGTTATCAAATGGAAACACAGAACAAGATATTAATAAAGATGTTGTCCAAAATGCAACCCCCAAAATAAGCTTAGAAACAAAAATCGTTAGTCATTAAATATAGAAATGGAGCACACTCATTTCATCGATAAGGAACCAGACAAGTATGAAGCACTCGCGGAACTTCAGAAACAACATATCCAATCGATGAAAGAAGAGCAGGTACTGAATATAATCAATAAGTTTGAGTACGCGTGGTCACTCAAGACGAACGACTTTCGAAATGCTCGAGAGTTGGGGTATCGCCAATTTGTCCATCCTGAGAATTTTGATGAGTTTGGAAATCCAAACCCCAATATGATTGATATTCTCGCCATCAAGGGTATCCGTGAAAAACAAAGAACCTACCTGATTAATCTTAAAAACCACGCACGGGACCTCCGCATTCATAAAAAGGAATCGCTGGACGATGGAATCAATGTGACCCGACGAATCAATAATATTTTGAAGCAGTTGAGTGATGGGTATGAAAATATCCGTCGTCACTACACATCATTCGAGCGGGTGGATAATCCGACGGCTCTGCCCCAATTCAGTAAGTCTGGTGACCCCTCTACAATGGATGAGGAAGAACTCGAAAGTTCCACACCCTTCCAAAAGTGTCTCCTGTACTCCTTGGATGAAGCCTACAAAGCTGGGTATCGTAGGTACAAGGGGCAGTGCTGTGAAGAGATTCGAACAATTGAGGGACACCGTACACGCGCCTGGAAACCAAAGTTTTCGATTGAGGAGTTTGTCTATTCCCTCGCCCAAAAGGATGATGACTTTGTGAACTGGAAGAACTTTACCAGTCGTGGCTCTGTATTTAGGGAGGTTATTGATAATCTCACCAAGTGTATCGATGCCCAGTTTCCAGAGATAAGCAAGCGACGTCACGTGTGGTCATTCAAGAATGGGGTCTTTGTTGGGAAAGAATGGATTCCAGACCGTGGTGTCTATGACTGCTGTTTCTATCCCTATGAGAGTAAGGAGTTTAGGTGCCTGGACCCAACCATCATCGCGTGTAAGTACTTTGACCAACAGTTTGATGACTTTGCCCACCTTGAGCGGTGGCAGGATATCCCAACGCCATTCTTTGACTCTGTGCTGAAGTATCAGAAGTTTGATGATGAGGTGTGTAACTGGGCCTATGTTATGGGTGGTCGCCTGTGTTACGACATTGGGGAACTTGATGGGTGGCAGGTGATTCCGTTCTTCAAGGGTATCGCACGGTCTGGGAAGTCAACGCTCATTACCAAAGTGTTCAAGAAGTTCTATGAAGCTGAGGATGTTGGGACCCTCTCAAACAACATCGAAAAGAAGTTTGGTCTCTCCGCCATCAAGGATGCATTTATGTTTATTGCCCCAGAGGTCAAGGGTGACTTGGCGCTCGAGCAGGCTGAATTCCAATCTATGGTCTCAGGTGAGGATGTCTCAGTGGCGGTGAAGAACAAGACCGCGGTGAGTATTGAATGGAAGGTCCCGGGTGTCTTGGGTGGGAACGAGGTTCCAAACTGGAAGGATAATTCGGGTTCGGTGCTCCGCCGTATTCTCACCTGGAACTTCTCAAAACAGGTCAAGGATGCCGACCCCCAACTTGATGAGAAGTTGGATGGTGAAATGCCCATTATCCTTCTCAAATGTATCCGAGCGTACTTAGAATACTCAAATAAGTACAGAAACAAGGATATTTGGAATGTTGTCCCCGAGTACTTCAAGAAAATCCAGAAGCAGGTTGCAATGGTTGCGAGTACCCTCCACAATTTCTTGGAATCCACCAACATTGTCTATGGGAGCGACCTCTTTGTGCCCCAGAAGCTCTTCATCCAGGTGTTCAATCAGCACTGCCAAGCGAACAATTTGGGCAAACCCAAGTTCAACCAAGACTTCTACGCGGGTCCATTCAGTTCACGGGATATTGAGGTCAAGGATGAGGCGGTCACCTACAAGGGTCGAACATACCCAAGACAACCAGTCATCTACGGTCTCGACGTGATTGAAGAAACACTCGGTCCCACCGATGATTATTAAAAAAAATGCTGACCAATAGTAATATGAGCCAACAGCTCAGAGAATTTGTAAAGCAGTCGGGTGTGGAGCTACGCACCTCGAACAGTCCAAGTTCTGTGTCCACAACTGCGTCAAATAACGCACTCAATCGGGAAATTGAGATGGACCTTGGAATTACCCGACAACAGGAGTTTCCACCTCGCCTTGAAAAAAACATAATAAGTAATGAAAATTATGGTGAGTTTTCGGAGTTTGTATACAATTCAAACAATGATATGAACACTATTGTCGCAAATATCCCAGTGCCCAAACCAGAGCTTACAGTGAGTAAGTTGAATCCAGGTATGTTCAATGCAACCGTGAATCGTCAATTTAGTGCCGATAGTCGTATCAACCTTACAAAGATTCTCCTCAAACAACCCCTCCCAAAATCACCCATTGGTGAGGGTCTTTATATAGACACCAAAGAGATTAATGGTATTTATGGACGATTTGTGACTGGATTTACCCATACCAGAGAGTATGGTCGTAAGGGGAATATAAACTTGAACTTCTTTACCGTTCAACTCAAGATTGTCGTCACGAATGGGGTGGAATCCAAGGGTGCTACAGTCAATTTCTACAAGAATGGTAAGATTCGATTCTCCGGGGGGTTTATTGGGACAAATATCGCAAACCAACCTGAGCTCATTCGTCGGTTTATCGTCGACAATTACTCTGAAAAAGAGGCATTCCTCTACAGTCCATTTGAGTATAACAATCTCAGTGGTCAATTCAGAATCAATGGAGTCGTGCGGAATATGTCCCAACTTGCGAGTCGTGGACAACGTCGGTATGGGTACACGGAGATGAAATATGAAGATGAATTGTCTCCATTTATGTATATCACATACAAGGGTCACAAATACATTATTACAAAGAGTGGTAATATTCAAATATCTGGGGCGAGAAATCCAGCAGATATGTTAGTCGCCTATAACACGGGTATCGAGCTCGTTCAGGACTTGTACAGAAATGGTGAAATTGTGTTGTCCAGTACTTCTACTATTCCACGAAAACTTGTGAAGAAGACCCGCAAAACTGTGTTGAGCACGAAGCAGAAAGCGGTCCTCAAGATTGATGGTAAGCAATGTATGCGCCTCTCAAAGTCAGAACTTGTGGACCTCGCCAAGAGATTGGGTGTTGTAGGTATTACCCAATCCTCCAAGAAGGAGGACATCTGTGCAAAGATTAAACGTATATCAAATACCAAGACGGCAACGTTTAAGAATACAAATAAGGGACGTAACGTGACGCTCTCAGGTACGAACAAGTCATTCAAGGTTGGTCGTGCGACGTGTACGGGTTACAGCAAAACCGAACTTCTCCGTGTGGCTCGCATTTTGAATATTAAACTCGATGATAAGGAAACGAAAGCGACTCTCTGTGCAAAGATTGAGAAGGCGCGTAACACTTTGATAGCCCCCAAACCAAAACCAAAGACACCACCACCCAAACCAACTAGAAAAGAAGTGGCAAAGCAAAAGGAAGTGGTAAAGATGCAACAAGTTATCAAGAAGAGAGGTCTCAATGAAAATTCTATTCGTAGAGACCTTGTTAAATTGTACGGTAGTCGGTGGATGAACCGTTACAAGAATGTGATGCCCTCACTTGATAATGATGTGAAAGCAGTCAAAGTGAAGATTAACCAATTGAACAAGGGAAACAAACTGGGTCTCCCATTCAAGAAGAATGTGGATGCCATTAAGAAGGGTATGGTTAGTAATTGGAAAATGGAGAGAAGACGAGAATTGGAAAAGAAGGTCATTAAAAGTCAAGTCAATGTCAATAACGTTCCACGGAATTTGGTCACGCAATATAGAAATGCGGCGACAAACTATATTATTACTAAAGGACCAACGATGAAACAACTCCAAAATTATAAGAAGACTTGGATAAACTTAAGGATGAAGCGTTAAGAGTCCACATATATGGAAGAACAACTCCAAGCACGATTAGACATTGGTATGAAACGTTATGGTCACGGGGTCATTGTTGACTCTGATACACGCGAATGGGGAACACCTAAAAACTCTTGGATTGATATGGCTCTCGAAGAATTTTTAGACGCAGTGATATATGTCGTTGCGGACTACATTAGAGAATGGAGAGGGCGGTGTCCCCTTATATCGGAATACACTACAAAATCTCCCGATGATAATGGACTCATTATGTTTATTGTAACCCATTCGAATAGAATGGAGAGTCTCAAACACAAAATGCTTGTTTGGAATCTGACTAACATGATATATACGTGTTCAAGGTTTTGAGGGGTTCCCCAATTTGCTTGAGGTGAATTGTGTGGTACGCAAAGTTATACTTGGGAAATAGTTCCTTTATGAGATTCGATATCACGGCACCCTCCACATAGTTGGGTATCCCTGAGCACACTGAATTTCGTTCAATTTGAAGAAAACGGTCCTCCAATTGCACGAACTTCTTGAGACTTTCTGCGTCGACGCCATCTGCGCGCATCTGTATGTACGTACGTTTAGACATACCCGCACTGAGATGGAAATTCTTGGAACCCGCAATTTCCTCGGAGTGTGTGGTCTTTTCATAAATGAGTGCGAGGGCTATAAGGGCAAGGATTACAAATCGTGTCATTTACTTATTACACAGGAATTAATTTAGATAGGTCATTGACTTTGTGAATGATATTGAAGAGTTCATCACGTGATGCGACCTCCCCAGGTTTCATAATTTCAAACTCAATTTGGTAGGAACATTCCTCTTCTGAGTCCATATCAACGGCGTCCCCCGATGATACCGTCATATCAATACTGAGATTCTTTCGAATGAAGGAGTGTCGTGTCTTTGTACGCTTGCGGTCCATCGCATACTCACCCCACGTTGGAATCTCTCGACAAATACTGAACCGCATATCGAGAGGTGTCCCAGTAAAATCATCTTTGACTACATTGATTTTTTGAATCATTGTTTGTTCACCCGTGTCGTGATTCGACGTGATACGAATACCATCGGCGTCGCTATAAAATACATCTGACATGGATGTTTTTACATCTTCCCATCCAGTGTACTTATGCAGACCATCAAGTACGCGGTCAAATGTATCTTTTCCAACATTTGTATCAAAGAAAGACCCATTATATTTACCTAGACGTAACTCGACTTCGATGTTCTCTTCATCCTTGTGTGTTTCTAACACGGGAAGAACCTTCTCGGTGATAGTTTTAATGTCTAACATTATTCTTTACAATAGAGATACGCGTCATTCTCTTAAGTGTTTTTTATACACAAAATGTAATGAGAGGTTTTTTAAACCTCGGAAATACCTGCTATTTTAATACAGCACTCCAATGTCTACTCCACATCCCAGTGCTCTCGAATTACTTTTTACACGCACAGTACACGGGAGATTGTGAATTCACACAATTGTACTCGACGCTCGTTCATTTCTATTGGGTATCCCAAGAAAAGGGAGTTGTCAATATGAGCCCTCTCTTGGAACAGTTTTATACACACTTCCCAAGGTTCAAGAATCGCGACCAACACGATGTACAAGAGGCTATGTTGTGTATCATAGACATTTTGGAACGCGCGAGGCCACAAATAAAGGACTGGTTCTACGGGAAAAAGACCCAAGAAACGATTTGGCCAGGTGGGAAATCAACACGTGAAGAGGACTTCAGTATGCACCTGGTGACGTCTCGAGGGACAGATTTGGGGGAGATGCTCAAAAAGAGTTCGGATTGGAATGTGCTTGAAAACTTTGAAGATACTGAGGGACGGGTACACAATGTCGCGACAACCCGAATGGTATTTTCAAAACTTCCACAAATTCTTATGATTTCGTTTGATAGTAAAAGTCACATACACATTATTGAAAGTATAATTATAGATAATTATGAATATAATCTAATCGCAAGTGCTGTACACGTGGGTATGCAAGCAGATGGACACTACGTAAGCTTTGTAAAGAACGGAACTCAGTGGTACTATATAAATGATGATGTCGTGAAAGAAGCTGAGCTTCCTACGGTGGCGGGTCACTATGTGTTGGTATACAATCTAAAAACTCCTTCAACTGAATGTTCTCCTTGATATTCACAATAGTTCTGTAGAATGTCCGACGGTTGTTTGGGTGTGTCTTGTCTCGACGTCTCTTTTGGGGCTTCCACCACATAGGTCCATTCTCCCAAGACACGTACATACACTCCACGATTGCATCATCCTCAAACCAAGGCTCATTCATACGACTGAGAGGAAACTCCGTTTCATAGAACAGTTTACCCTTTTCTTGGACATACAACTTCCACACGGGGGCACCAGGTTTACCAACACCCTCAAAACTTGTGCCCCTCTTCATCTGGAAATCCACCGTATTCTTTTCCCCGGGTTTCCATTTGAACATAGTTTCGTGCGTCCCAATACGCACAGGCTCATTTACAGGGGTCAATACAATGCCATCAACATTTTGTTGAACTGTGGGGAGGTACACATCCATAAAGTGTTCAAAATCTTTGAATGCGTAAAATGTTTTAACTTTGAGACGGTACACATCATACTTCATATGAATGATAAACTTGAGCATCTTTTCAGCCTCTGCAAGTCTTTGATAGAGGTTAAGGTGTCCTACGGGTGCACCATTTATAAGAATAGCATCATACACCATGAGTGTCGTGTCGTAGAGCTCCCCATCAAGAATTGTTCCCTCGTACGCCTTCTTATTCAGATTAATCTTAATCTCAATCATATCAAACGCTCTATTGACGAGAAGACAATGTGGCTTCCCCTCAAAGGTTGTCGCAACCATCATGTGTCTCTCCCCATCCGTTTTCTCACAGACCACATAGTCTCCACTTCTAAGAATTGGAAAGTGTCGCCGCTCGATGGATACAGGTTGAGGACCTGGGAAATAATCCTTACTCCCCCACACATGATGGATGAAACTTACAACATGTGTGTGAAGTGGTGACGGCATATATATAGGTATGGTCTAAACTTTAATTGGTTTTAACACCCGCCGCGTTCAAAATGTTGCTTACACATTCGTGTGAATACGTCATAGTCAACTTAGATGCTGTAAATGCATAAATCTTCACCCCGGTGTCCTTCAACTTTTCAAACATTTTAGCATTAATCTTCCAGTGACCCTTCTTATCTTTGATATTCTTAATCACATTCTTCGTATTCATAATCCAACACTTTGCATCGGTATGTACAACTGAATATATATTTTCGGATACTTTCTTTGAAACTTCAGTATCAAATTGAAGTCCCATTTGGTTAATGGGTTCATCCGAATCACTTCGAACCTTGGCTTTGAATAGTCCCCAATCCACACCTTCCCTAACCCCTGGGAACACAAGGAAACCCAAACCCTCATGCTTTTCAATGACTTGTTCAATTGAGGCGTCGTCCACACCTATACCAAAATCAATGAAAAAGACACGGTCGTGTGTCTTCGCATACTTTTCGATAATCTCAGCCTTTTCAAAGGGGTCGTCGTTTACATACGCAATCTCGTTATTAATATTTTTTTGAATACATTTAATGTTAAGCCTAAGGATTGTATGGAGAGTCTTAACATGACATGATTTGGAACGAGTCACAATAATAGTCACCAGATTCATATTACAAGTAGTTTGGTTCTAAGCCTTAAGCCTATCATTGAGGCATCCGGTGAATGGAAGATTACCCACGTGACCTAAAGTTGTATTTACATCTGCGTAAATCTTACCATCACATTGTTGCCACCGACGACAGAACGCATAATCCTCGGAAAGATATCGTCGACTGATTGGGTCAATCATACAATCAAAACACGCATGGTAGTCATCAAAGTCCCTGTTTTGGTGGTCATTCTTACACCACAACTCGGGGAACTTATCCTCCAATTGTTTGAACACATCGCGCTTAATACACATGAAGCCTGTGGGTCCATCCAAGATTTCTATGAAGCCATTCTCAACTGGTCGATGCGTAGCTCCAAAGTTAATGACGAGACTCGAAGAGAGCATGGCCATATTACGTTCATCACCCTCCTTCACCGCGTGTGCGGCTTGGTCCCACATCACCACCTTCTTGGGGTAGCACGCGCAACTCAAATCGTGCCCAGACCTTACGAGACGAACAACAGCTTCTGGGTCAAAGTGTACATCGGCATCAACAAACATAAAATACTCACAGTCCGTCTTTTGCATGAAGCGACCCACGGACACGTTACGCGCGCGGTGCACGAGAGATTCATTTTCGGTCGTATCGAGATACAACTGAATGCCCTCTTTTATTAAATGCATTTGGAGTTTGATGATACTTGTCATATACTTTTCCAAACATAGACCCCCATAGCATGGTGTTGCGAGGAACAATTTAACCATCGTTTATTACAAAGTACCTTTAACCTCTAAGTGTTTTTTTACTATAGTTTCTATCTTGTTCAATGTTGGTACAGATACGGAACATTTTTCACAGACATCACTTTTGGTGACGTTGGGTCCTAAAACTATATAAATTATCGCAGATGCTACGCTATTTGGGGTCTTACTCATAAGTTCCACACAATCCTCCGTGGCCGCACACATTTTGTTACACTTCAATCGTTCCTCTCTAGAAATATCAAACGCATTCAGAAGTCTTTGCATCACATCAAATGATTTTGTGACGTAGTTTTTCTCGGTCACGCCCATAATAGCATCTTTGAATATTTGAGTGGTCCGACTAATGTCTTTGGATTGAATTCCAAACATATCGGCAATCTCTTTGGTTGTTCTTGGAAATTGTGCGAGACGACACGCGTATAAAATACAGTTCGCTTTGATACCAAGACGAACCGCACCACGGGTCAATTTCTCATCATTAAACTTTCGGTACATCATCTTCGCATCTTTACGAATAGATTCGGGGAGGGTATGACATGCCTCATCGATATCGCGGTACGCGTGAAAGAGTGACCGGTCTTTGTGATTCATAGACATATGGAAATTAATCTTAGCCATTCTCTTGTTTTCGTACGTTGACGAACGTTGCGTTGAAATAATAGTACCCTTCCCCCAATTTTGGGAAAAGAGCTCGGGGTTTGCATTTGGGTTGCCGCATCTGGATGGGTCGTTTACACGGCCATCATCTGTAAGTCCACTCGTCCACTCCGCGGAGTCATCAATAAAGTTATCTTCAATGAGACCGCAGTCTGAACACGTGGGAAGACCTTCGGGTGAGACAACTTTCACACCTGAGCATTCGCGACAAAAATTTCTATTCACTGGCTTTTCTTGTGTTTTTTGTGGTAATAGTCGGTCTATATCAGACCATATAGCTGCCAGCATATTGGTATGAAAGTGACTAATCTTTTTTAGTTTTTGTAATTACGCACCGAAACTTAGGTTATCGGCGTGCACTTTGGCCAAGGCTTCAATGGCGTCTACGGTCTCCTTAAAACTCCGCGCCCCTGGGGTGGTGGGTTTCCAGCTATTCCATTCCGCATCAATAGACTTGTAGTCCGATGGTGGTATCACCTGTCCGTCAATCTCATCATCAGGGACGATGAAGTCATCCATTTCAGAGTCACTCTCATCCTCATCGTAGATTTCGGAATCCGAATCCTCCACGTCAATCTCCTCGAGATGTGCATACATTCCAGGTTTAATCATTTTGAATTCCAAATCCTCAAATGTCGTTCCACTTGGGTAGTGTTCCATCACACTTTCATATGGCGCAGGGTTCATGTCTCCACTTTCAAGTTGATAGATACAGGCGGACTTATATATGAGTTCAGTAGGGTTTAGATAACGCACCCCAAGCACCAGGCCGGTGTTCATTCCCACGACTGCGAACATGTCATCTTCTACATCGTCTTCGTTTACTAACAGTTTGACTATATCGTCTTCAATTATTTCAGATGGTACAATCATGCTTAGAGTTTTCAAGCAAAAAATTATCAAGGATAATACTACAGATGAAAATCACAATTTATTCGAAGGAGGCATGCCAATATTGCGAACACGCCGTCACACTATGTGAATCCGAGGGGATGGATTATGAAAAAGTTATGATTGAGAAAGAGGACCTCAAGAAGTTATGTGACGGAAGATTGGATACCTACCCCCAAATATTTGTTGATGGACGTCGTATCGGAAACTATTTTGAATTTCAAGAATGGGTGGAGGACGAGTACGAACCCCTTTTAGCCCCCACCCTGAACAGATTTACAGTCTTTCCCCTGAAATACCCTGAGCTCTGGGACCTCTATAAGAAGGCTCAAATGAGCAATTGGACTGCGGAAGAGGTAGACCTCTCAAAGGATTTGGATGACTGGAAAACACTCAATGATAATGAGCAGAAATTCATAAAGTATATCCTGGCGTTTTTCGCTGGGTCCGATGGCATTGTTTTTGAGAATATCAATAACAATTTCGCTGATGAGGTGCAGTCCTCTGAGGCTCGTTCATTCTATGCGTATCAGTGCCACAACGAGATGGTCCACGGGGAGACCTACTCCAAGTTGATTGATAAGTATATTAAGGATGGTGCTGAGAAGAAGCAACTCTTCGAGGCTATCCAAACCGTGCCCTGTATTCAAAAGAAAGCCGATTGGGCTATGAAGTGGTTTGATACAAAGTCTCGTTCCTTTGCTGAACGCCTCTTCGCGTTTGCGTGCGTTGAGGGTATCTTCTTCTCTGGCTCTTTCTGCGCTATTTATTGGCTCAAGAAACGGGGTCTCATGCCTGGTCTCTGCTTCTCAAATGAGCTCATCTCGCGTGACGAGGGACTCCACCAAGAGTTTGCGGTGGAGCTGTTCAAATTGTTGAGACACAAACCATCAACGCAAACCATTCATTCTATTGTGAAGGAGGCTGTGGAAATTGAGAAGGGGTTCATCTTGGACGCCCTCCCTTGTAACCTCATCGGTATGAACTCTGAGAAGATGTCCGAGTATATTGAGTATGTCTCTGACCGACTTCTCAAACAGATTGGGGTGCCTCCAATTTGGAATTCCAAGAATCCTTTCGATTTTATGGAGAATATTAGCTTGGATGGGAAGACCAACTTCTTTGAGAAGCGGGTTGGGGACTATGGGAAGTTAGACGACGAGTCCACGGAGATTGGCTTTGATGAAGACTTTTAAAGACAAGAACCACATAGAATGTATATGGTGAACATTTTACAATCAGTTGTTGGCAGACCCGGACCACTGATTGTGGAACACAACGGTACAATATTTATCGAAAAATGTTTTACAATTACCGATAAACACGTGGAGAGTTTGTATGAACAAATTAAACATGTAAAGTATTCTAGAATTGAACAGACAACAGATACGTCGTTTGTCCTCATTATATAGAGTTAATATCAAGCGCGTCCAATTCAAGTCCAGAATCCATAAATTGAAATTGGGGTTCTTGGAACCCTGGTTCTGGGAGTGGCGCGTCAACCATTTTGGGGGGTGGGAGGACAACCTTCGTACCCTTCGTCTCACCGCATCCACACGCAGATGGACCCATAACCACCTTTTCCTCCTTCTTTACGTTCATCATACCCCACACGATGAGGATAAAGACGACTGAGTGCACGAGGAGACCCATCGTGGATGGGCACCCATTGGGGGTCGCGATGCGTGGACCGAGAACCCGCCTGACGAGACGGAACGTCTCTGGGTTTGCGACAATGAAAAAAGTCAAACCCGAAATGAGGGAAGTGATGAACTTCTCCTGTTGCTTTCGACCGTTACATCCACAGCCACAATCTTTAAAAAGACCCATGATTAGTTTTATAATAGTCACACAAAAAAACTGACTTAAAGTCGAGACTCCAAGAAGATATATAATACCCTCTACACAATGTCGCTTGCTATCCAACGATCCTCCGAATTCTCTGCCTCCTCTGTGGGCTTCTCAAAACTCCGTAAGAATAAGAATGGCGGTAAGACCGTCTACTTGAACGGTGGCGACAACAAAAAAATCTATCTTCAACTTCCATTTATGCGCTCTCCATTTGGTTTGAGTGCCTTTACTGATGAGGGTACCGGACGCACGTCGTACTCTCTTGACCTCTCCTTTGACCCCGATAACACTGAGGCTATGGAGCTTCACGACAAGTTGAAGGAGTTGGACGAAATTATCGTGAACACGGTGGCTGTGAACTCCAAGGAATGGCTTGGGAAGGAGTTCAATGTTGCGGTGCTCCGTGAAGCGCTCTACAAGCCAATGGTTCGCCCAGGTAAGGAGCAATACCCTTCAACGATGAAGCTCAAGATTGCGACGAAGCCCGATGGTTCTTTTGTTCCAGAGGCCTATTCTATGCAAAAGACTCCGGTTGAACTTGATACGATTGAGAAGAGCCAAAAGGTTATGGCCATTGTTGATTTGAGCTCAATCTGGTTCATCGATAACAAGTTTGGTGTGACTATGCGCCTCCAACAGTGTCTCCTTGAACAATCTACGAAGCTTCCATCCTTCGCGTTCCAAGGTCTTGACCTCCCAGAAGATGAGGAGGTCGACGACGATATCGAAGTTGACGAAGATGATGAATAAATATATGTCCACCCTCCCCCAATCTCAAGATTGATACGAGTGTTTCAACTCTCATATGAATCTTTTCTCAGCCCACATTAAGAATGGTCAAGCTCGCAGAACTTGTATACATCGCCAATAATGCGAAGACTGACGCACAGAAGAATGCAGTCGGTCAAGAACTCAAGAAACTTTTGAGAGGTACGAAGGCGTGTGCGCCCAAACAGCAATTGTTCTCCAACACCGGTGTTACAATTCAAAAGGGTCGAAATCTTAGAAAACTTGGGGAAGGTCAATATGGCGCGGTTTTTTACGGATGCCTCGACGACGCCTGTAAAACCAAGGTTGCTATAAAAATTACATCAGAACCCTCAGCCAAGATGGAGTATCGTATCGCGGAAAAGTTGAAAGGTATGGGGGTTCCCCGTATGTATCACTTCAAGACGTGTGAGAACAAGGACTTTCTGTATTTTGAATACATACGAGGCATGACCCTCGAGGACTGGATTCGTACAAATCCCTCCGTGTCCGACTATAAGACTGTGATTTCACGACTTATTCAAAATCTGTATGAGATTCAGACAAAGTACCCAAAGTTTAGACACCACGACCTTCACTGGAATAATGTGTTGATTACAGGTAATCTCAAACCAATCATTATCGACTTTGGGATGACGACCATCGATGGTATGAAGAACCCAGAACTTGCAAACGGTGAATTGAAGGCGTATGGTATCTCCACCAAATCTCACCCAATGTATGATGCGCACTACTTTCTCAATATAATCCAAAAATACACAAAGCACGCGTCCGTGAAGAATTTTGTGAAAGAACTCTTCCCAGAAAAGTATCTCGGTGTGAATAGTCCATACATAAGGGATATGCGTCTCCGTCTCGTAAAACACGAAGGTCTTCCAACATTTGAGACTATTCTAAAGCACCCATTTCTATCTGAAAAAAAGACTGGTATTCTCAGTAAAATCTTAAGAAAGCCTGTGACCCAAACCAAACCAAAATCTGCACCTAGACAGACAAATGGGGGTGGAAGTGCAATTAGACGCGCAGTCGAAGTTCTTAAACGAGAGGCTGAAAAGAAGAAGGAACCCATAAAGAGAGCGCCAATTCGTCGTAGAGACCCATCGGTTATGAACCAAGTGAGGAACATTGAAAAGAGACTTCAACCAAAACCAAAGACTCCGGTGAAGCGACCAAAAGTGTTTATCAACGCAAATGGCGACCTCAAGATTGATACACGTAAATGTCGACTCTATAAAAAGGAGGACCTTGTGAAGATGTTCAAGTTAGACCCCAAATTGACCAAGGAAC
>Ga0255773_10002190_pt1 | contig 18461 bp, 39 predicted proteins | sample 011ome_17_FD_179971 | JGI IMG/M metagenome (GOLD analysis project Ga0255773, IMG submission 179971) | Coastal salt marsh microbial communities from the Groves Creek Marsh, Skidaway Island, Georgia - 011502XT metaG (version 2) | ecosystem: Environmental > Aquatic > Marine > Intertidal zone >...
CAAAGCTTGAATGTTTTAGGATTAATAACACCCTGAAGTAAAATTGTGTATTCTTTATTCTTAGAGAAGATGTGGCTTAGCTTCATTCTGTCCTGCGTTTGTTACAATTACATATTCTGGATAAAAATCATTCAGTACCTCTGCACCAGCATAACTCAACGCCGATTTCACTCCATCCAATAATCCATTCACAATAAATTTAACTCCACCCTTATATGGAATTGTAGTTGATTCACCTTCCACATTTCTAGCCTGCTGTCCGTGAGTTACTTTGGTTTCCAATGATGCTGAACCTCTATATCTTTTGTACAATCCTTTTGAAGTTTCCAAAATTTTACCAGGAGATTCATCCGTTCCAGCTAAGAGTGAACCCAACATAATAGTATCAGCTCCAATAGCTAATGCTTTAGCCATATCTCCAGAAGTACGAATACCACCATCCGCCATTACAGGCAAACCACTTACCGAACATACATCTTCTAATGAAGTTACATTTGGTACACCAAACCCAGTTTTGATTCTGGTAGTACAAAGTGAACCACCACCAATACCAACTCGCAAACCATCTGCTCCAGCATCAATTAATCTCTGAGCAGATTCGCCCGTTGCAATATTTCCGGCAATGATATCCACATGCTTTGGTAAATTTCCCTTACACCACTCAATCATATCAATCACATTTTGGTGGTCTCCGTGCGCTACATCAATCAGTAGAACATTCGCCCCAGCTTCAACCAATGATAACGCTCTTGCTCTATCTTCGTCTTGAACACCGATTGCCACCATAATTGGAACTTGTTTGATTTCAGAATGCCAATCATCGTACATTACACCCCAATTTTCTTCAATCAAAGATGCAGGTGATTTAATAGCTTCGGATAATTGCCTAACAATATAGGTTTGAGCACCAATACTCATAAATCGGTGAATACATCCAACTCCACCCAATTCAGCCATTTTGTAAGCCATTTCAAACTCACAAACTGTATCCATTGGTGAAGCTACAATTGGATTCAATAATCCATATCGTCTACTCAATAGAGTATGTAGTTTGATATTGGTACGAGATTTGATTGATGAAAATGCTGGAACCAGCTGAATATCATCATATGTTAGTGCTGTATTTTTCATAACAATTTTTAAATTTATTTTTGATTCTGTGCTCTTGTTTTATATATAATCACATCATTTTCGGTAAATGGTGCGTTCATAAGTTTTTTATAAACCCACACACCATATTTTCCAGCTCTAGAAGCTGCTTCGTTATCCGCATATCTTTTGGCTATGAATTCGCTATCACATACAGCTACCAAATATGAATGGTTTTCTGTATCACCCCATCGATATGCAATTACTACATAAGTTTCCATTATTTTAGTTTATTAATAAAGTGTTTAATTACGATATGACCTGATTTGTAATTAGTTGCTAGTGGTACTTCATGTACATCACACAACCTCATCAACATCGAAATATCCACATCATGTGGGTGCTTATCCAATGGGTCTCTGAAGAAGATAACTGCATCAATTTCACCCCGAACTACCATTGCTCCAATTTCAGCATCACCACCCCAAGGGCCAGATGAAACTCGTTCCACCTTATCCACCCCAGCGTGTAGAATCATAGTACCAGTTGTACCTGTGGTTACGATATCCACATTTTCTTTATTGAAAAAATCCAATCGTTTCATTACGAAAGAAACCATAGATGCCTTCTTTCCATCGTGAGCTATTAATGCAACCTTCATTTTCGTCATTTTAGAATCTATCAATTGGTATTGTTATTTCACAAAAATCCTCATCGGTAGGAAAAAGTGAACTAAAATTCATCTTAGAATTTAATCGGTTTGCAATTCCCCAATTTTTGTTTATAAAGTAGATAACTTCAGTACCTTCGACACTACTTACCTTTTTACTCATATTAAATGGTACTCTAGGAGTTCCTGTAATAATTACTTCATCTTCTGATGAGTCTACGAATTTAATTCCAGCCATATCTATTATTTATTTATACAAATATACGAAAAATATTCCATATATCCTAATCTTTATACTCCGAATATCTAAAATATGCAGAAAGTATCCCACCTCCTACAATTAATATAATTAATAATATTGTTTTCATTTTCTCCAATTTGGCATTCCTCTAAGTTTACCTTCCGTCTTTTTGAGTAGTTTTGCTGGTATCCCTACATAGACACCAGCCTCTTCGATTGATTTAGCCATAACTCCACCAGAACCTAAAGTTACATCCGATGAACCTATAACAACTCCAGGGGATACAACAGCCGATGAACCTATAAAGCAATATTCTGAAATATAAGATGAACCACCAGTTGAAACGTTATTTGCTAAGTGAGTTTGTTTACCTATAAAAGTACCATGTCCAATACAACAACCAGGAGCTATGTTAACTCCATCATCTAAAATAGTCATTTCATTAGCCGAACCTCTTACGATTGCTGAGTTGGAACCTATAATACAATTATCACCAATATCAACTCCACCCAATTGTTTTAAAAACACTTTAGTACCATTATCCCATACCCACATCATACCTTCAGTACCTATTGTACAATTTGCACCAATCTGAGTATTACTACCAATTTTAGTTTTAGAATAGATTACAGTATTAGGCCCAATAGTTACATTATCACCAATTATAACACCTACCCCAATTACTGCTGATTTATGGATTTCACAATTTTTACCAAAAGAATATCGTTTGTTTTTGTTAAATATAAACTTATTTGCTACGTTATGTGATAATTTATAAAAATGCAATTGAGGGTCATCTACAACTATTTGCTCTACATTATTCAATCCTTCAAACTCTTGCTTACATATGAGTTTACAATCCTTTAAGTGTGAAATATGAGCTGGATTATCACCTACATAATAGGTAATCATCCCTTCGGTTGCGTTTTTAAGAATCGATAACATTATTTAATTTTTTTAACAGGTAGACCAGCGTAGATTCCTTCCTCAGTTAAATCTTTATTCACAAATCCTAAAGCACCAACTACAATATTATCACCAATTTTAGTATCAGCCGCAATCTTAGAACCAGCTCCAATATAAGTGTTTTTACCAATTACAGTTCCATGTTTAGTAATTCTTTCGTGAGTTGAACCTAATGTAATTGTATGAGGTCCTAAGAAACATCCTTCTTTTAATAGAACATCAGATGTTAGAATAGTTCCATACTTAACTGTTACATTCTTTTCAAATATACATCCACTTGCGGTTCTAACTCTACCTTGTAGGATTGTGTTTTCACCTACATCATTGTTTTTACCAATTTCGCAATAGTTTCCAACTACTGAACCTTTTCTGAGTATTGTACCACTAGCTATAACGTTAAAGTTACCAACCTCAACACCTTCTTCTATAATAACATCATCTGCTATGATATTATACTGCCCTATATTCATATTATTATTTATTTAAAATTAAACTACCTTTAAGTAATGTTCTATCTCCCTTTTTAGAAGCAAAGTAACTATCTCTACCATGAAGTAGATAACTATCTCTCCAAAATACAACATCATTATCTTCTAATATAACCGAATTCAACATTCCTGATTTTTCGATTCTATCGGTTAGAAATTGTTTGAACTCTTCAACAAGTTCATCAGCTTCAGTTGTATTTGGGTATCGTTTTGCTGGTGGGTAATTCCAACTAAATTTGTAATCATTACCATCTTTTTTTAGGATTTGAGTAATCTTTTCTCTATCACCCTTTTTGTGTCCAACTGGTATGGTTAATAACTTTTCAATAAGTTCCTCTCTACCATCAAACTCCATAAGGCCAACCAATAACTTTGAATCAATAAATGTAGTTGCTCCACCCAAAGGTGCTTTTTTCAAACATATTAGAAATTTTATGTTCTCCTCAAATTCGGGAACATCCTCAAATTCAGTATATGAGGTATCCGTATGTAGGGGTTGGGAATTTTTAGAAGTTCTATACTTCATTTGTTCAGTTGGGTCATATGATATTTCAATCAATGTATTTCCAGTTGGATTTCCCGTATGCAAATCCTCATCTGCTCCAATTATATCACCAATGGATTTAACAAAGTTTTGTAAATAATCATCAACTTTTTCTTTGTTTTGATAGTTTTTTAGTACCAAAACCTTATAATTTTTGAGAATATCTAAAAGTTCGTTTGGACTAGAGATATCACTATAATTAACTTCTTTGAAAAATTCCATTATTTGTTCCCTTTAGTATATACTTCAAACTTACTCAAATTAGGATATGGTAATTCCAAATCTTCTTGATGCTTTTTGGTTCCATCTGGATTATAAAATTGCCCCATTAAGAGTAATCCTCTGGCTGCCAATTCTGGCATCATATAGAAGTTCCAACCAATCATATCTAAGTTATCATCATGGTATGATACTTCACGTCTACCACTATACCTAGCTCTCTTAAACCAACGATACGCTGTTGGGTCATCAGTTAGTATGGCTCCACCTTTGGATAGCTTAAAATGCTTATAAGGACCTGTAAATGATACACACATATGAGTATGTTTCTTATACATATCAGCGGTAAATGCTAATGCAGAATCCCATACTCTGGAACCTTCTAATTGGTATGCTCCTTTAATCGTAGTACCTTCAACTTTACTAAATCCAACCTTCAATCCAGCGTGAATGATTTCACAAGGAACCGATGGGTATGTTCTTTCCGGTATTGTTATTGTTTCATTTGTACGGTTCATTACGTGATGTTCATAGTATAGGGCTAAAAATAACCCATTACTCATATTATCCAACGTTACCGCATATTTAGCACCAGTATAACTAGCTAATTTCTCTTCGAATTCTTCTGTAACTTTATAAACTCCGTTTGCCATATTATTTTCTTAAATTATCAACATAATTGTTTAATCCATGCTCATCCAAAGCTGTCCAACATTTATAAGCAACATCCCCATCTTTGAATTTATCTTTCATCAGAATATCAAAACTTCTACCCACATCAAATGAGTAAATATTGGTATTCATTATTTCTTTTGTAATCTTAGCTGATAGGATGTGTCCAACTTGAGTAAATACCATTGTAGGTTTATCTGATTTAGCATCTATATCTTTAATGGTATCTATATATTCATCTATTTTATCAATAGCACCAACTCTTGGTATTTGGATAAAATTAAAGTTAGTTATGTTAAAAATCTTATCAAATCCACCAAATGTATCCGGTCCTACAAATACCACATTGAAGTCTTTTTCATTTAGTAATTTAAACATTCTACCCCATTCACCTTTTATAGTATAGTGTTTCATTATACCAGCATAGTAATAAGTTTGTTTGGTAACATCGGTTAGAATACGAGCGAACTTAGTTCTGTATTGTTGAACTGGATGAGCTTCACTCCATATACCCCAATGAGTACCCAAACCAACTCCTAATGATATTCCTATATGAACACTATCGGGTAGATTTTTATATTCAAATACCATTTCGATTAGATTTTTAATCATATCTCTTTGATTATCTGAATATTTGTGCCAATTACCCAACCCATGTTGTTTAGCTTTGTATATATTGGATATATAACCAGCTATCTCACCATATCGTTTCTCTTCTAAGTGAGGTTGTAATTTGTGCCAATTCTTATAAGTTATCTTAAATGAATCAATAAATCCGTGATTCATACGCATAAAGTGAAACACCTCATCATTTTTTACTTTATTTAAAAAGTAATCAATTCCAGGTATATATGCTGGTATATTTGTGTATTCTAAATTTACTGTTTTCACTTAAACCAACCAATTTTCTTACCCTCCTTAACTCTTTTATCATACTCTTCAACTGAACCAGGGTATCTAAATGCCCAAAGTATAATCAAACAAAAAGTAATCCCAGCGTATAATACAACTCTAAGAGGAACTGTGAAATACATTGAGGTGAGTGATAAACACATCACACCAACCATTGCGTATCTACCCCTATTTGGGTACACTCGTTTGGTTTCCCAATTGGTTAGGTATTTACCAAATAATGGATGTTCATGTATCCACTTATTGAATTTTTCAGATGATTTACTAAATGCCCATGCGGCAAGTATCACAAAGAATGTGGTTGGAACTCCAGGTAGGATAACCCCAATGTAGGCCATACCTACGAAAAATAGCCCTAAAGCTACCCATAACGATTTTTTCATATTCTTCTTTTTTATAAACCGGCGAGTTGATTCTCTACCTTCTTCCAATAATTATATGTTCTTGATTTTTTAGGTCCATTTGGTCCACCATTCCAACTTCTAGCAATTGCTTCGAAATCCGAATCTTTGTGGTGGAATTCCTTCCAAATCAAAAACATCTGAATAGATTTATCTCTACTGAATCTATCCTTTAATTTAAATCGATACTTCTCACCTTTCAGTTTGAGGATTCGATTCACTTCTTTAACCATAATAGGTCTAATTTGTAATGCCCCCACAGCGTATTGTGAACCCAAATGAGTATCTCCAATAGCAGAATCATTACCTCTACTTTCCACTTGAATCATAGCGTTAACTAATTCATCAATTGGTTCAATCTCCACATTCACAACTTCAATTGGTTTTGGTTCAATCTCAATTGGGGTTTGTGGTTCCCTAAATCCTGCATTAGTAGTAGCTGCAAATAATAATGGATATACAACCAACGATAGTAGAAATAGTTTTTTCTTATTCATATATATAAATATTCGTTAAACTTAATTATTTGTTTTCTTCATCTTCCAAATATTGCCTTCTCAATTCATTCAAAAATACCTTCTCAGTTTCAGTATAATATCCTCTATTTTGAATATTCGTAATAGCCAATCTACTAGCCTCTATTGTATTAGTCAAATCATATGGTTGGTTTAAAAATAACCACCTATCAATCTTCAATAATGCTTTAGCTAATTTATCATCAACTACGTTCATTAGAGATTATCTAAGTAGTTAACTAATCTTTCATAGGTTTCTTGTCCGCTGGTACTCATTCTTTGTTCTTCCCAACCCAAATCATCTACCATATCTATAATGGTATCCAACATATCTTTCACCTCATCTTGGGTGAAGATTTTTTCGGTATATCCACTTACTTTTCCACTCATAACTTTATGCAGTTATCCAATCAATATCTTCTTCAAATCGGAAAGATTCAGCACCATCGTATTCTTCAATGATGAATCTCGTACCCTCTTCAATCCAAGCTACTCTCAAATCTTGTACACCACCAGAGTAACCATCTTCCCATGTAGATTCACAGTAATCAATAGCTTCTTGCCATTTCTCATTTTCAACCAACCCAATCAAAGTTGGGTCAAAGATTGCCTCAGTTGGGTAACCCCAACTGTAGAATCCTGCTCCAAAACCAGGTGATACCAACACACCTACTTTACCTTCTCTTATAACTTTTTCCATAATACAAATATACGAAATTTATTTTACTTATCCAAATTTTTATCCTTATTCATTTTCCAAATAAGAAATCCATTCCAACCGATAATCAAAGCGATTACTATAACCCACTCTAAAATCACACGGAGTATTCTAACTTATACAACTTCTGAATCTCTCCTTCCAATCCCTCAACCAAAGTAGGTTCGGAAATTACCAATTCATGCTCACGATACTCAAACTTCGCAGCGATTGAGTTCTGAGATTCCACCAAATTGGTGATGGCTTGGATGAGTTTATCATCATCCGCATAAAACACCGTATCCGAATCAACCGGCATCTTAAAGGTGTGTCCACCTTTTGGTTTCCAATGTGGAACTTCACCAAATCCGTTGATATCAACGTTGTAGTTCTCAAAATACTGACAATGTACTAATAAATTAGATTTCATACTTTTAGGGTTTTAAATTAGAGCTTTTAGAATTTTCTTATAATCAATAGCGAAGATGGTCATCGTACCCATCACTCCAGCGAGTAAGGTTACAGCCATTTCGTTCAGTTCATCAGCAAAGTGAACATAGTTCTGAATAGTTCCATTCAACATTCCGTAAACGATTCCGTAAGAAATCAAAACGATAAGGATAGCTTGATAATTTTTCATAGGATTTTAACTTTGTTTCTCAATTACAGTACTAACATACGAAATAAATTCGATATATCCAAATAAAATGTGAATTATTTTAGCTTATATGAATATTTCCAACCACAATCATCATCGTACCAATCATCTTCAGTTACATTGGAACGATACCCTAAGATTTCCTGCAACTTAACAACATCAACTCGATTCCAATATCCGAACCGTAGGTAGACGGGATTACCACCACCATGAACTTGTCCGATTTCAAAGTTACCGAACTCTTTCTCAATTTTACTTAGGGTTAAAAAATCAATTTTTCCACTTAACATATCTTAAAGTTTTACGATTTGTAATGCTGGATTGAACTCAGTTTTGTAGTTTCGATTTGTGAACATCGCAATCACATTATCAACAAAATCCTTAATCATAAAAGTTCCATCAGAAGAACCAAATCCCTGGTCATCATCCCAACCATCGGTCCACTCTTCAGCAACCTCAGTTGCGGTTTGTAGTAAATCCCATTGGGGAATTTCTTCAGTTCCAATCATTTCGTTGAAACCTTTGATGTAAGCTTTAGATTGGAAAATCAAACTCTCAGGGGAAATCAAATAATTCATATCAGTTGTTTTAGGGTTAACTCTCAATTACAGTACTAACATACGAAAAAAAGTTGAGACTTCCAAATGAAATCCCAACTTTTTTCAAAAAATTTACCCTAAAATTACTTTTCTTCTTTTTCTTCTTTGTTTTCGTTAACCAAGTTATCGTATTGTTGTTGTAGTTTTTGAATAACATTGCTCATATGTTTAGTAGCGTTGTTCAATTTCATTTCCAATATCTTCTTAGCTAATTTTTCTTTAAGTCCCATAGTTAGTTCTCCTTTTGTATAAATATAATATCTATTCGTAATCTTCCGGATTTTCTTCTTTATCTGTTAGGTATTCTAAATAACAAGATTCCAACTCATCTCTGAGTTCATTAAAGTTTTCATACAACTCATCTCGATATTTATCATCTTCCCACATTTTATCATAATCAATCTCACCATCCCAATCTTCGATATCATCATAATCACCAGCGTACACAAATGCTCCACATGGGTCATACGATTCATCCTCATACGTTCCAATGATATAACAATCTTCTTTTACTTCAGAAAGAACCTTTGCCAATCGTTCCAATAAACCTTGTGGTACACTCCAAGCTGATGTTGTGTGTAGGTGTATGTATTCACACTCATCATCATATTCAAATTCTGAGTATATCCACTTTGCTCCGATATTATCAATGTACCAACCTCTATCGTATTCTTCGGGTGAATCTTCACCAAAGATTCTCTTAACCAAATCTTCAGTATCAACTTGATACTCTCCTTCTTTTGGTGTGAAAATCTCCTTTAATTTTTCTGCTACTTTGATATCACCATTCTTAATAGTGATATAAGTTTCCATATGATTTGCCATAACTTATTTATTAATCTTTATATTCATCAATCGGTTCACCATCTGTATTAACCAAATCATGACACTCTTTTAACATTTCTTGCTGACGTTCGTAGATTGATTCCATAAACTCCATCTGAACTTCATCGTATCCTTCATCTTCCCAATCCATATCGATTGTCGGGTCTTCCATCTCATCTTCTTCAACCCAAATACAAGGTGTACCATCACCATCTTTTTTGATAACAATTGCTCCAATCGGGTCATACCCCTCATCTTCATACACAACTTCTATGAATACATCAGAATCAATCTCTACTAACATTTTATAGAGGTGAATGAAAAACTTATTAGGTGGATACCACGCAGATGTTAGTGTGAAACTACCATCGCCTGCGATATCTTCTAAATATGTCCACTTAGAACCTAAGTTATCGTATGACCAATTGTTCATTACACCACCACCTTCAGCTACTTCTACATTATCGTAAAAGGTTTTAGCAAATGAAGTGATATCTCCTGTTTTTATATCATCCAAAAGTCCATCAATATATTTGATAACTTCTTCGTTTGCATGAACTTCAATAATACTCTTTAAGTAATTTGCCATAACTTATTTTATATTGATTATAATCTATCGGCTGGTTGAAATCCCCCATAACGTGTCCATTCTTCATTTGGTACACCCAATTGTAGGAATGAATCCTCTCCTTTATTACGAGAATCAAAGAACTCTTCCATATCGTAAACTTCTTCCATACATAGTTCGTATGATTCATCCTCACCATATTCTTTAATATTGGTTTCGTTCTCATACCATTCGTAATTGTAATAAACATGCTCAGATAGATATTCTTGTAAATCATCGTAAGTTGTTCCCTCATATGGTGGTTCACATTTACGAAGTGCCTCCACATTAACTTCAATTGGTTCACTTGCTGCTGAAACTGTCCAAGTTTCAACTTTTCTAACATATATTTTATCACTCATAATTAACTTAGTTATTTTTGTGATACATACTTCTTACCTTATTACCCAATTCAGAATCATTTGGGGTTTGCTTAATCATTGATTCGGGAATAAAGTAGATAGTATCTTCTCCACTACCACATAAATCATCCCAACAATCTTTACACATCTGACCTGCTCCCTCAACATAGTGAGAACGATATTCGATGTTTACATCTTTGTGATATGGTGTTACATCACCACAACTGATACAATTATCCTTTGCCATTTTATTTCAATTTTTTAATGTTACTTAATAAGTCTGGATATTCCAATAGTAATTTAGGATTGTTTTTCAAAGTTTGAATAGTGATATCATTCTTTAACTTTGTAGTACTCCATCCATGAGCTCTGGATGTGTATATGATTTGTTGAGGTAAATCATCACCAGTAAATCGTTTACCAATATAATCCTCACCTAAGATTCTAACATCAGGTTTAAAGAATTGAATTAAGTTATACAACTCTTCTTCAGTTTGATAAGTATAAACTGCATCAACTGATTCCATTTCCATTAAAGTATTGTATCTTTCAGCACGAGGTACTACCGGTGTGTACTTATTCTCCCTATCCAATGATGGGTCATTCTGAAGAAACACCATAAAGTAATCACAATGTTTCTTTGCTGTTTGAAATGTGTAAACGTAACCTGGGTGGATGATATCGAAGTTACCAGCGGTAAATCCAACTATCTTTTTATCTCTCCTTTCAATCATAACTCTCTTATTTAAAACAAATATACAAAATATTTTTTAATTAACCAAATTTATTTCCAAAATATTTGAACTCCTATTAATAATACTGCCAACAATAGTGATATCAATGTTTTAGTATTAATACCCTCATTTAAGAATATGAAGGTCATAAGAGCGAATATAACTATACCAGATGATTGACCTAAAAATCTACCAGGCCATAATTGTCCACCAAAATGTTCTGCTACCAATGCGGTTCCTTTGATGAAAATGTATGAAATAAATGTTCCACCAATAATAGATATTACTAATGGGTTTCGTTTGAACCACGGCCAAACAAATTGCCCATTAGTTTGTATCCAAATCATAGCTTGAGCAAGTGTGAATAATAAAGCCCCATAGATTAGATTTCTCATCGTTCTTTGTTAAATCCTTTTATGGTATGTGCATCCTTTTCCAACTTTTCTTCGATATCATCCAATCTTTTATTTAACGAATCCAAATCTGCTGCGAAATCGGTAAATGCTTTATTCACATCATCAGCAATCTGATAATCATTTTGTTCTAATTGTTCCAACTTTACCTTATTCATTGGTGTTTTTGGTTTGGTTGTTCTTACAATCAATATTGTAAGTAATACAATTGGTGTACACATCACCAACAATAGTAAAAATGCAACTACGATAGTTGCTATCATATTCATATCCATATTCTCTCTCCTTACATTATAAAGTTAAATTCCGAGTCTTTAAGGTTAACTACCTTACCACTATAAATACCTTCATTAAATTTATTAACAACCTTATTAATCAACCTATCATTTATCCCAACCACTTTGTAAAACCCATCATATACTTCGGTAATTGTAGCATGTGGTTTATCAAATAAATTAATATCTACTTCAATTTCATCATTCCTAACTTTTAGGAATTTAGTATGATTGGTAAAATAAACCATATCATCTTCTTTATTATACTTTGGTATAATACCACTATGTAGTTTTTGAAAAAACTCATATGTGTTAGTTGGAACTACTTTTTGGTCTAATAAAATACCAACATCTAAACTTATACGTCTGGAATCATCCATCATATGTTTTAGAAATCTATAATCAATTGGTTCATTTAGAACAAAACATACATCAGCATCCCAAGTTAATGGATTTGTTGGCTTGTAGAGATATTCAGCAAATCCACCAACCAAAAATACATCTATACCATCTAATCCACCATACATATTAAATAGGATGTCTCTCCATTTAATTAAACTGTATAGCTCTGGTCTTTTCCAAGGTGTTGTAGTTGATATTGTATCCCAAGAAGCAAAAAAGGTATTAGCGAGTCCTACTTCTGATTCCTTTATTGTTGCCATCCACAATCATTTTTAACTTCCTCTCCAATTCAGAAATAATCTTATCATTACCTCCACCTAATTTAGCTTTTTCGGATGCTATCGTTGATTCCAAATTTGCAATTACTTCTTTTTTACGTTTTTCGCTCATAATTATTTATTTAAATATTCAAATATACTTCCGTGGATTAATTTACCATATACATCCGAACCCACTTCAGATTGTGTAACTTGAACTGAACTAAATGCATAACATATAGCTTCATTAACATCTGAGGTGGAATACTTTAACTTAGTACTCTCCAATTCCCCATTAACAAATGCTACATAACCTTCACCATTGTACCAATCTTGATATTCAGCATCTCTGAGATTCTTATTGTATAGGTATGCATCCACCTCGTACTGAGTCATATTACCCAAATAGTGTTCTTTAACCTTTGCCATTTTTTTTATCTTTATAACTTCCCATTATTAATTTTCCAATTTCGTATCCAATAAATGTAACGAATACTAATACCATTAAATAAGCTACCAATCCCATAATATATTGTTTTCTATAAATACTAACGATATAAGGTAACGATACTTCCGAAGTTCTTATCGAATACCTCAATAAGGTTTTCATAATCACTACTTTTCATCTCTTCCATAATCTCAATTCCATTCAATCCCAATTGCTTAGCAAGGTTCTTAGCCGTACCTAAGAGGTAGAACGCATTTCCTTGTGGACCTGTTAAATCGATAGTAATTCCGTTTTGTTTTGGTTTTTGTAAAATTGCCATTTCTTTTATTTGTTTTAGGGTTTAACTCTCACTCATTAACAGTACTAATATACAAAAAAAAGTTGATACTACCAAATGTAATACCAACTTTTTTAAGTTATTTTTTTACAAATTATCACGAACTGCGTTACCCATTATCATTTGGGAAGTTGGAGCGATACCGAAGTATGTCCACTCACCACCATATACTCCATTGTATTGAGCTCGGCATCGGTCCATAATCGTATCATCAAATTTCAATTGATTACCTGTGATTGGGTCTACGATAGGAAACCACGTTGTTCCCCAAGTACCATCAGCGAAAGTAATCCAAGCCATTTCTTTAGTTAAATCAATCATAACTTTATTTTTAGAAATTGTAATCATAAAATTTACGAGGAGTTTCTGAGAGTTTCCAGAATCGTTTCTTCATTGAAGAGTTACTCAAACTAACTTCAAACACTTCACCAACTTCGGTGAAATCATAACTTTGCTTATATTGGTTGGTACACACAACGGAGAATCCACCGGGTTCAAAGTTCATTTTGGTTTTGTTTTCACTAGCTTCAACAGGTTGAATCAACACTTTGGTTTTACCTTTGATTCCAACAATCTTACCAACTGGGTCAACATCTGAAAACAACACTCGGTTGATGTACTTACCAATCAAATCGGAGGTCAATTCTAATTTTGCCATTTTATTTTGTTTTAGGGTTATCTCTCAATTACAGTACCAATATACAAAAAAAAGTTGATACTACCAAATGTAATACCAACTTTTTTTAAATTAATTTTGTAGCCCCTAGCGGAATCGAACCGCTCTTTCTAGGATGAAAACCTAACGTCCTAACCGATAGACGAAGGGGCCATGTAAAGAGATACTTCGGGTCTTTCAGGGTTACTGGTTATAAGATACAGGCATTTACACTACTCCAAACCCTTTTTCGTGCCTTTACCCAATTAAATATAACTACAGCTTCACTGTATCTCTTTTGAGCCTTTGGAGGGATTCGAACCCACGACCCACGCATTACAAATGCGTTGCTCTAGCCAACTGAGCTACAAAGGCAATTAATAGTACCCCCAGAAGGATTCGAACCCTCACTGTCAGGGCCGAAACCTGAAGTTCTATCCATTAAACTATGGAGGTAGATTGTTAGACTACTTCCATAGTTTATCGGACTCACGTGGAGTGTATGGGAATCGAACCCATCTTACTTCCTTCGGAGGGAAGTGTCTTGCCGATAAACGAACACCCCATGTTATTACTGACGACCTTTGTTTTTACTCACACGATTCACCCCTACCTGTCATAGATAGAATCACTCGCTACACGCAAAAGCTTATAGGCCGATTTCATTACACGAGGTACGTCAGTAGTTTATACTCTAATTAAAGAGTTAGTATTTCAAAGAACTTTATTCACTCCAATCAGGATACCAATTATCAAACTCATCAACAGCTGAGTTGTTAGTGTTATTTGGATTTTCGGTATCTTCTTTCATATATACAAATATACGAAAAAAATATTTTAATTCCAATTATTTTTAAAATTATTCCAAATCTTTTCAACATCTTCTGAGATTACTGCTGAGAAGATAGTTGGTTCATATGGAATTACCTTTAATTTCATTTGAGATTCCTCCAATGTCTTATTATCCTTAGTATTATTACATCGATTACAACAAGTAACCAAGTTTGTCCAACTGTTATCTCCACCTTTAGATTTTGGTATAATATGGTCAATAGTTAGGTTTCTATTTGAACCACAATATCCACATTTGTACCCATCTCTTTTGAATATTCTTCGTCTACCTACTTTGATTCCACCTCTGCGGAATCGGACATAGTTAACCAAACGAATTATGAGAGGTCTTACGAACTCACCAATGGTGGTAACAATTTTCTTAGTATCCTCCTTTACAATCTCAGCTTTACCTTTGGATACTAAAATAAATCCCCTTCGTAAATCAGTTACATTCAACGGAGTGTAATCTGAGTTAAGTACTAATACTTTATCCATTGACCTGTTATATCTATACTAATTAATATTATATTATCTTTATGTGGGCCTTGATGGGCTCGAACCATCGACCTACGCATTATGAGTGCGTTGCTCTAACCAACTGAGCTAAAAGCCCTTTGAGGTGGAGGGTAGAATCGAACTACCGAATAATGGTTTTGCAAGCCACTCCCTTACCATTTGGGTACTCCACCAAACTATCGTTCTTTATTGTTTACTTATTGATTTCTATACATCTTAACGAACTCATCAAAATCAGTTCGTAAAGTATTAATTTCATCTAATGCTTTCTTAACTTCAACACCAGATGTAAGTTGGGCACTAAACTTAGTTTCCAATTTATCCATTCGAGAATCAATGTAACGATAAATTTCGTTCATATTATTCTCAGCGTTATTATATAGTTGGTCTACATAATCAATATGTTCGAAGTGTTGTTTACCTCGAGCTTCATCAACTTGTTCAAGTTGTCTATGGATATCTCTATCTAAAGTATCCAAATGTTCTTTGAGTTGTTTTACACTCATATAATTCACAAACGTACCCACAACCATCATTAATACAATGACTGCACATACACCTAAAATAAATGATGTTATTTCCATAATTTCTATCTTTTTAAATGTTAATAATTCAAAGAACGATAGTTGTGTTGATGGGAGGACTCGAACCTCCGACCCTTCGCGTATCAGGCGAATGCTCTAAACCAACTGAGCTACACCAACTTATTTTTTTAAATGTTATGTCAAAGAACGATAGTTGTTGGAGAGGAGGGACTCGAACCCCCACGGCCGAAAGGCAACTGATTTACAGTCAGTCGAGCCAACCAATTGCTCAACTCTCCATTTGCTCCTCCTCTTGGGCTCGAACCAAGGACCCTTTGATTAACAGTCAAATGCTCTAACCAACTGAGCTAAGGAGGATTTGTGATGTGATTCCTCAGGGGCTCGAACCCTGGACCCATACATTAAAAGTGTATTGCTCTACCAACTGAGCTAAGAAATCTTATTGCGGAAGCGCAGGGATTCGAACCCCGGGTACCTTTCAGTACGCTGCATTTCAAGTGCAGTGCATTCGACCACTCTGCCACACTTCCTAAAAAAACGAAGAAAAGGAAGCTACCCTTATGAGATGATACGTCTATCATTTTTATCTCCCTTTCGGGAACTCAGTTCCGGCCATACCTCATAGTATCTGCAGAATACAAGGTTTTTACTTTTTCCTCAACCTTTTTCTTCATTGCTCATCTATTCCAAGCTGTCAACCAATATGGATTTTTTTGTGACCCGACAGGGATTCGAACCCCGGACCGTATCATTAGAAGTGATATGCTCTATCCAGCTGAGCTATCGGGCCATTTTGTACTATTGTACTATTGTACTACGGGCGGGAATCGAACCCGCACGAGCATTACTGCTCATAGCATTTTAAGTGCTACATGTCTACCAATTCCATCACCATAGCATCATTCTTTTATTTTTGGTATCCATCATGTCAAAGAACATTTCTGTCTCTCTTTTACTTCGTAAAGATACGAAATAAATTTGATTCTCACAAGCTTTATTTCAAATATTTTTTAATTATTTTGTAGTCAGGACAGGATTCGAACCTGTAAGCCATTATTTAATTTCCTGTCAATTCAGGTCAATAGTTTAACTATCTTTTCGGTTGTTAACTCCGATATTAGGGTTGCTTTCATCTCATGGCACGTAACCCACAAACATGCGTTTACCATTCCGCCACCTGACTAATCCATAATTTCAAATAACTATCTCTCTCTTTTACTTCGTAAAGATACGAAATAATTTTCAATATACCAAATGGTATGATAAATATTTTGAAGTATTTTTAATTACATAAATCTACATCCTGCACTGTTACGTTACCCCATACTTCTCCTTCAAAAGTAAAGTAAACGTTTTTCCTATCAGCGTAGAAATTCTTTTTATAGTTTCCGTTTTTATCCAAACCCGACCACTCTAAGTAGTTAACATAACATTCTTTGAAAGATGCCATATCTTTAATCTTCTCATCTAAAATGAAATGATGTGAACCATATACTTTTCTACCAATATTATCCTTATGGGATAATCCACTAAAAGTGTATCGGTAGTTTTTGTTTGGCTTGTAAGTATTCTCACAAGATGTTACAAATAGTATAGTTAGAATGAGTAATGTGAATTTCATTCCATACCAAATTATTGCCAACCACCAATATTTTGTAAAAAGATGTTTAATTTTATTAATCATTATTTTTTGTATTTAGTTCTCACTCTCTCTGAAATTGGAATAGCTTCGTTGTTTTCATCGATTCTAACGAACTTAATATTCGTAGATAGTATAATAGATTGATTACCAGAGTAAACGTTGTGAGCCCTTGCTTCTAGCTTTAAGGTAACTGATGTTCTACCAATACTATCAACTCTACCATAAATCTTCAACAAATGTCCTTCCTTAGCAGGTTTCTTAAATAAACATTCATCAATCAATACAGTTACCATTCTAGGCGTATCTGCTATTTGAGTTGCCAAAGCGGCTCCAGCAGAATCAATCCATCGCATTAAATTTCCCCCAAATAGATTACCATGAAACCCCAAATCACTTTTCTTAACTGGGTGAGTACTAATTAGTTCAAAATCATCTATTACTTCCATAACCATAATCTAAATCATTCAAACTTTACTCCACTCTCAACCATCAAATATCGTAGATGTTCTCTACACTTCTCATAAGTTTCATACTTGTCCGCACTATATTCTTCATCGGGCATATACTTGTATTGTACTCTCAACCATTGGTCCATTTCCCATAATACGAAGTGCATCTTTGAACCTTGAGTTGCCATTTCAAACTCGTGTGATTCTTCCGGTAGATTAAAAGTTAAAGTTGCTTTCATATCTCTTTGGTGTTAAAGAATTCAGATAAGTCATCATATAAAGATATAATTTCATTATCAGTTAGTTCGCTAACTTGCTTCATTAATGAAGCTCTTAACAACTCTGTTTCTTTATTTTTATCACTCATCTCTCTTTGGTGTTAAAGGTTTCGTATTTCTGCGCTACTTCATTCCAAACTTGTAATAAGGCTTGTTGTACACTTGCACTTTCGGGGTAAGCAGTCTTGTTTTGTATTTCTTTAATTCTTTC
>Ga0255773_10002194_pt1 | contig 18441 bp, 18 predicted proteins | sample 011ome_17_FD_179971 | JGI IMG/M metagenome (GOLD analysis project Ga0255773, IMG submission 179971) | Coastal salt marsh microbial communities from the Groves Creek Marsh, Skidaway Island, Georgia - 011502XT metaG (version 2) | ecosystem: Environmental > Aquatic > Marine > Intertidal zone >...
GGAAATATTACACTATTGTCCGAGTCGTGGCGCTCTTAGTTACATGGAAGCGAAAGAGCAATTCGACAGGCGTGTATTGGAAACAGATGAATACTACAACGGTATCATCAATGTAAGAATTGGTAGTTCTAAAGTTCTTAAAGAATATTTGGAAAGTACTAGAAAAAAGCTAGATTAAAAAAGCCACCATCTATAGATACCTAGCAAATCTATAGGTACGTATATCGCACTAGACATCACAATACCTGGATACTTGTTGATATACGCAAATATACCCATCATAGAATCTTTTATAAAAAATAAGCACATAGCCCAAAAGACCCAAGTGTCTCCTAGATTAGCTGATACAATAAGTGCGGCTGTACAACCTGTGAATAATTGCGCCCATTCTAGGAACTTACTAAGGCTTATGTTCATTTTATTTCATTACCTTTAAGGTCATACTTGTTAAGTATAGTAATCAAATTTGGGTTAAAAACAACAAAGTTTTGAGATTTATCACGTGATGTGCCTTTGAACTTTCTATCACCGACAAAGTATATTGCTTGTATACCGTTGTCTTCTAGATATTTCGTTGCCTTTTCACTTTCAATTGGACCTGACTTTCCAGAACCATACGATGCTCTAAGGTAATGATAATAGTATCTTGCTTCTGTTCCATTTGATCCATCGTAATCTATTGTACTCAAAACATCTCTTACAAATTTTGGTTGTTGTTCAAATGGTCGATCCCATCTTAAAATCTTGTTAGTATCGATGTTTACTTTTATTTTATATAGCGTTGCTGTTTCGCTATTGCTTAACTTTTGATAAAATTTACCTACTTCTGGATTTTTTGAAATGTATATACCAGAACCGAATGCAGCACCTCCTTCACCGGAATGTGCTTTCGTTCTTAGAAATTTATCAAAATTTGCACCTGACCCATGGTACGCCGTAAAAGATCCAGATTTCTCAGCAAGATAATCTTTAAACGTTTTCATTTCTTATTAGCAGGCCTTCTAAATTTATACTTCATATCTTTAGCTTCTGTGTGTTCACCTTCTTCTAGTTTCTTAATCTTGCCGCCTTTTTTAAGAAACTCTGTCATTGCTTTTTCCATTTCAGCTTTTTCTTCATCCGATCTCTTTGCCGGGAATCCTGTGATACTACTCATAATAAGTCCTCCATAACTAACAAGTATTTATCTATAAAAAAACCCGACTACCTAAGTAGCCGGGTAAAGTTCATGCTCTGTTTTTAATAGTGAAGTCTAGACCTCAAGTTGTTGAGAGAGGTTGAGAGAGGAGACACAAGAGATTTCGACTTCCCTATTAATACTAATATAGCAAATTAGAACATGAATGTCAATAACTTTTTTTACATATTATTCTTTTTTTCTTGAATTTCTGCACGGCGTGCTTTAGTCAATTTACCTAGTTCACCAAGTGCTTTACGGGCACGTGCTGCGGCGGCTTTAACACCTTTAGTTTCAAATGCTTCTGATTCTTTTAGATAGATATCCATTTGTTCTTGGATCTGTTCGTTTAGTGTCATAATAATCTCCTATATAACTGTTTCTAATTCTATACCTGCATCAACGGTTTCTTCTTGTGTGAATGTAGTGAAACCGTTTTCTTTGATGACGTTTAGTACGTCACTTACTCGACCCTGTAATTCTTCTCGGTGTGATACTAGGAACAATGAGCGTCCTCTATCTCTTACCATCTTTTTAAGAACTGCTAGTGATGCTTCAACACCATTTGAGTCCATACCCGAATCAATAAGTTCGTCTACGAATAGAACGTTGATTGTAGAGTACAGCGACTCAAAGATATCACGGAATGCCCAAGATAGACCCAAGATAAGTCTATTGCGTTCACCACGTGATAAATTATCAAAGTCTAAGTCACGACCCAATTCGGTAATTTCAACTGACAAGTCAGATTGGAATTTAACTTCATGTGGTAGACCTAACTTTTCTAAGTAGAAGTCTAGTCGTGAGTTTAGATACGATAAGTTCTGGTCAATGATTTTCTTACGAATGAATGAATCTTTATTTGTAAGAAGTTTCATTAAGAAGTCCTGATGTTCACGGAATGAAACAAGCATGTTCATTTGTGAGTAGTCAAGTTCCTCTAGTGAACTTTCACGCATATCCTTAATCTGTTCTTCATAAGGATCCTCTGCTTTTTTCTTCTGTTCAATTTGTTCTGTCAACATGCGAACAGAGTTTTGATGTTCATACGCATCGTTTAATGATTCATAGAACACTGTAGGTTTATCACCTAACTCACCAATAGAAGAAACTGTTTCTGTGTGTTCTTCTAATTGGGCATCATTAGCAAGAATTTGCATTATTGCTTCTTGCTTTTGATCTGTTTTGGAAGCGAGAATACTTTCTTGTTTTTCGTCATGCATTTCTTGACCACAAGCATAACACTTGTGTTCTTGCAGCATCTTAATCTCTGCTTCTAATTTTTCAATTAACTTTTCTTGTTTCATATCATCAGCATTGATACTTGTAATCCAACGATTTGCTTCATCTAACCGTGTTTTCTTTTCATTGTATTCTGCTAATAGAGCGTGATTCTTAATCTCAGTATCGATATCGATGTGAGAAAGAGCATCAAGTGCAGTTTCAAGTTCTGTTAATTCAGTTTGATGCTTTTCTGACCACAATCTTTGTCTACGTTCAATATCTTTGATTGATTTTAATATACGTTGGTTAGCATCTTCGATAGACTTTAGACGGTATTCTTCGTCTTTGATTTGGTCTTTTGTATCTTTGATATCGTCTTTTAGTTTATCTGCTTTACGAGATAGTTCTGTAATACCTAAAAGTTCTTCGATAATCTCACGTTGGTCATTCGCTCTCATAGACAAGAACGGTTCAGTGTATGTGTTAAGAGCAACGATGTGCTTAAACATAGAATGCGAAATACCAATGATTGAATCAACTTCAATTTGTGTTTGTCGCATTTCACCTTGTGCTTCGTCTTGTGTATTGATGTCGTGACCATCACGCATTAACTTGAATACATTCGGGCGACGACCTCTTTCAATGCGATACTCGCTACCGTTATACTCAAAATCAACAGAAACAAGCATATTCTTTGCGTTTGTTTTGTTGATGAGGTTATCTTTCTTAATGTTCGTAAGAGCATTCCCATACAAGCCGTATGATAACGCATTAATAAGCGTTGTCTTACCTGTCCCATTTCTACTACCATCTCCTCCTAGGTCTAAGTTGTTACCTAGTACAAGTGTCAAGTTATCACGCTGTAAGTCAACTGCCTGAGTGACATTGCCTACCGACATGAAGTTTCGGATAGTGATATTCTTTAGTTTTAGCAAACAGATTACCTCTCTCTTGCGTATGTCCCTGCTTGAATAGGGTCTAACGAAATTTCATTAATATTAACATATTCTGGTTGTTGAAGCAACCATAAAATGACTTCTGCAATATATTCAACATCAATAAGTTTTCTATCAGGATGTTTCTTTATTACACTTGGTGTAGTCAAGCTACCTGGAGATATCAATGTTGTTTTGATATTAGAACCTCCAGCTGTCATATATGTTAAGTCACGATTATAATCACGTAATGCCTTCTTTTCTGTGGGATAACGCCATGTTCTGCCTTTAACGCCTGTGTCGGCAGTTGACCCCATATGAATGAATTGTGCATGGCGTCCTTCTTTGTATGCAGTATCATATAGACGTTCTGCGATCATCACTTGATGAAATTTCCACATAGCAGAGTTATTGATAAAAACATTATAGTCTTCATCTATAAAATGTTTAGCAAGTCTTTCTTGCTCTTCATTTTTATCTAGGCTCCAACCAGTGCTCCGACTAGCAGTACTGTAATCAATATTATCCACAGTATCAAAAAGATTACATATCGCTTCACAAAGTCCATAGTTACGGTTTCCTGTAATTAATACTTTCTTATATTCCATTTTGTTCTCACAGATTGTTGTATATTTCGATTAGTACATTCTTATCGAAACTTCCACTATCTAGTGCTGCTAATTGAGAAACTACGATTTGGTCAATAGTTTCAAAATGTATTTCAGCACCATTTTCTTCTGTATGCTCCAAATTCTTAATCGGTTGTAGAGTTACATCACGTAAGTCATATGTATCAACAAATGTATCTTTGATGAAGTTTGCTTCTTCATATGAGATATCAATGTCAAGTTGAATACGAATAGATGACTTTGGTAACAGGTACTTGGATGGATTATCTAGTAACTGAGATAGCTTGATAGTTTTATATTTAGGAGCATCTGGCCAAGCAAAGAACTCAGGTTCTTTATCCCATTCTAGATACATCCATCCTCGTTCATCGTCCCACGCATCTGAAAAGTTATGTGGGAATGCGTTACCTGTATAGATAACATTGCCTTTTACTTGTCGTTTATGAAAGTGGCCAGTAAATACATAGTCTTGTGACTTAAACATTTCATGTTTAAGACCCCCATGGTCTGGCATTTCTACCATTGCATTCAACATAAAGAACGGAAGTTCATAGTGACCAAACATATACTTTGATTTAATTTTTGGTACTTTCTTCCATTCATCTCCGACAAGCCAACTGACAAGTGCTACGTCACCTTCAACGTGTGTGTCACGAATTAGATATACATTTTCTAATTCTTCGACAAACTCAATTGAGTTGATATCACGGCTTTCACGATAAAACAAATCGTGATTACCTAGTATCATATACACTTTATCAAATGCTTCACTTAGCTTTCGTAGTCCTTGAATACTCCACTTCATAGTAGAGATATTGAGACTAGCACGATTATGGTGCCAGTCTCCCCCAAAGATACATGTCTCACATCCTTTTGCTTTTGCTTCCTGAATAAACCAGTCTACGAATGCGTCACAGTCTTCGTTATGCTGACGTGCGTTATTGCGCATACCATAGTGAATGTCTGTAAAGAATGCGAGTTTGTTGAATAAATTACTCATCGTCTGCGTAAATCTCTTTGATTGTTTCAGTTGGAATTTGTTCGTCTGTAATTTTAGTCTTAACGACCTTCTGCCAGCGTTCTTGTGATTTCATTTCGTGTTCTAGCTGACGTGTCCACGATGGTGCTTGACCTGCTTTTTCTAACAAGTCATCACGAATACCTTGATTTTTCTTTTCAATGTTTAAAACACGTGTAAATGAGTTATTCACTGCCGCTGTGTAATATGCGAATGGATTATCAGATTTATCTTCGTTAAACTGTAAACCAATCTGTGTCAACTGTAGAAGTGCTTGGCCACGCATTTCGTCAATGTATGTGTAACCACGCCAGTTAGCACGTTGTGAATAACGCTCAACTAGTTTGATATACATATTCGCTAATGTAGCAGTAATGCGACCTGTTTCAATATCAAACTCTTTGTTTTTGTTGTGATGTGAAATACCAACTTCACGAATCCCGTTACCATCAATCACATAATGTTTGAATGGCGGAAACGGAAGTTTTACTTTATGGTCTGCAACAGTTTTGGGATTTGCTTTACGACCAGGTTCGTCCGGAATATGTTCAAACGTCATAACACGAAATACAATTTCACTTTGTTCAAATGAATTTGGATCAACCGCAAAATCTACTTGTTTCTTTTTCTTATCAGTATTAAGATCCCATGCTTCTTTCTGTAAACGGTCAGCACGATTTTGTCGTGCTACTGCTTCAAGTTCACGTATTTCATTTTCTAAATTTAATTCGCCCTTAACGTTATCAATGATAACATCGTATTGGTGATGACGCTCTCGGTCTTCGAACCAACTAAAATTTGATTTAGAGATATGGATTTGTTTCAACATATCTCTGTTGTTTAAATAATTTTGCCTTCTGGCCATAATGGTATTCTCCTAATTATTACTATAATTATACATCCTCTAGAAATCTTTGTCAAGTGTTATATACGAACTTTATAGACAGATAAATACTGTCATAATTTAGGAGAACGTATATGGCATCACCTTATGCATCAGAACAACCGGTTTATATTAAGGATCCTAGTGGTAGACTCGGTCCGTCAGGGATGACTCAATTTAATTTTCCATACACCCCTACCATATCTTCTATTACTAATACTAATTATTCTTCATACGAACCAACGCATTCTAATTTTCAACAACGTGCATTTGAACAGGCCGCAAACGCTGAATTTTCAGTGACCGCACCGTATATTGTAGAAAATGATGAACAAGGTGAATATCTAGTCAAGGCATTAAATTTTTTTAGAGGATCTATGAAAATGAACTTTGGACTTGAACAAGATAATCCCGGATTACCACCGCCCATTTTAAGATTTTATGCGCATGGTATATATGAGAATGTTCCTGTATTAGTTAGAGACTTTACTCATAACTTAGATGCAGATGTTGATTATCTTGTACTTAGTTCTGGTATCAGGGTACCTGTTATTAGTACATTAGTTATGTCTTTAACGACTACATATGCTCCTAAACATGTTCGTGAAAACTTCACATTAGAAAAATATTTAAGTGGTAATTTGAAAGGAAGCGGTTATGTATAAATCTCACTCTCCTTGGTCTCGTACATCTGTTATATCAAATAGAATTTTAGATATACAAAGAAAGAGATTTTTATTTAAAGATCCACTAGATGAAGAAGCTGTTATCCCACAGTACATGGATCGTAGACCCGACTTAATGAGTTTTGAAAAGTATGGGACAGCAAAATATTGGTGGATTTTTGCACATAGGAATGCAGATACAATTATTGATCCTATAAATGATTTTTCTGCTGGTAAAACAATACGTATACCAAAACGTGAAAATATAGATAAGATGAAATAAATGACTAGTCACATTGATCTAATTGCTGGATTTGAAGGATTTTCGCCTGAGCCGTTTTGGGATTACCACCAATGGTCAGTAGGTTATGGCTCATATGCAGGTAGTCGAAGTAGGTCTCAGCGACCTAGTGGAGTAAACGGTTTCACATTCCCATTGACTGAGCAACAGGCAAGATCGCTGATGTCTAGTCAGCTTGGTAATTTTGAAGCGGCAGTTGACAAGTATAATTCAACATATAACTGGACTCCAAATGAACGTTCTGCACTAATTAGCTTTGCTTATAACATTGGTAGTATAGATGGACTAACAGCTAACGGCACTAGGAGTAAGGACGAGATTGCCCGAATGATGCTGCGATATAATAAAGCAGGCGGAGTTGAACTTGATGGTTTAACACGCAGACGCAACATAGAACAATCTGTATTTACAGGCGGAAATCCAGTGATACCCGAACCACAGGAAGTAGTAGGCGTAGACACCGGTGATGGATTAAATGGTGGTGCCGCAGCAGATAGAGCAACAGGTGTGGCAAATTCAACTGATGATTTTGCAGCAGCAAATAACACCGCTGATTTATGGCAAATTGCAGAAAACAATGGAAATTTTTGGGATAATTCATTAGACGATTTTGATTTATATACATATAACTTAGAATTTTTTATTGTGGACGAACTTACGACTTCTAGATTTTTAGTAGATGACTATGACCTAAATGATGTTGTGAGTGATTCTTGGCCTCCAAATGGAACAAAGAGTATTATAATAGCTAAAACGGGAGTGACTACAGAGTTTAACATTCAGGATTTGAATGTAGAAAGCCTTGGTACAGGTTCTCAATCTGGTGCAAGGATGTCTGGTACAGCGACATCATTGAATTTTAATTTGATACAAGTCGGTGATACTAGTTTAAATGATAGTTTACAAAATGCAGCCATATTGATGGGATTTACAAGCATACATGACGCTACGTGGTATATAAAAATTAACTTTATAGGTTATGAAAATGACAATCCTAAAAAGATACAGGCAACTAAGGTATTACCATTTAAAATTTCACATTTTGGTGACTTACAAACTACAACAGACGCAACCGGAACTGAGACAATTCTTAATGGTACTGTAGTACTACAACGTGCATTCACGCAAGATATAAATCAAATAGATTATCCGTTTCAATTTCAAATAAAAGACACCTTACGTGAAACGCTTGATGATTTCTTTAGTGTGTTAAATCAAACTATTGAGTTGCAGAATTTATCTGGAGACCCCAAGTATGTAAACCAATATTCATATGAAGTAGATCCAGAATTTGATAATGTCTATATGGCGTCTCCTATGAATGGACCGAATGCAAATCTGAGTAACTCCACGAATGCACCTTCTTCTAGAACATCATCTGGACTTAACATATCACAACAGTCAGGTAACGTTTCAGTGGGATCAAATGTGTTTGATATAGTTGCTGATATCGTCAACCAGTCGTTATTAATGAGAGAATCTCTTACAGAGACAACAGATACGTTCTCTAATGTATTGAATGTTGTACCAGTTGCTACTCCAAACCCAGGTGGTTTAAACATTCTTACTAATACAAGAGGACACAACGTAACATACTATTTAGGTATAAGACGTGCGCCGTTATATCAAAATCAAGTTGATGCTGTTACAAAAGCACAGAATAGTGCTAAAATGATAGATGAAATTTTTACGCAGGGTCGATGCAGAAAGCGTTATTATTATCAGTACACTGGTAGAAATGACCAAGTTTTAGAATTTCAAGTATCGCTTAACAAACAGCTAACAAAGCATTATGTTGCTCCAACAGATGAATATGCATATGCAAATTTTATATCTGCTTCTGGGTTAGGAGAATTTTCTTTATCTGACTTAAACACTACTGCACAGCAGGCAATTACAGACGCACAAGGTGTACAAGCAGATTTAACACCTGCACTTGATGATGCAAGAGAGAATCTTGATAGTATTAGAAATTCAATTGAGCAAAATATTTCTGCTACACAAAATGAATTTATATCACAAGTTAACTCCTCTTTAGGAATTGGTTTAACTCGTGATGATATTTTTGGCGATGCTGAAACTATGCAGTCTACTATGTCTATAATGGATAATTTTGGCGATGGTGAAATATCAAGAGATATACTGAACAACGATAGAGCGCAGAGCTTTCAAACGCTATTAAATGAACTAGGTTCTGCACAAGAAAATGTAAACTCTCTTTCGAGTAGATTAGAACAAGAACAAGCAAAGATAGATGACGCAATGCGCCAAGGTGTAGGTGCATTATTATCAGATAGACAACAAGAAATAGCAAGAAGACCAGATGAAAACTTTGAAGCAATCTCTAGAAGTAACCCTAATGCCATTAATGGCGATGTTATACTTATTGAAGCACTTGACACTGATTTTGTCACAAACCTACGAACAGAAGAGTTTAACGCACTTATAGACACTATGATATCATCTCCGATGATTTTTAAGCGTTCTATTTTACCTAGACTTTTCGAAACACAGCGTAGTACAGTGTTTAGGTCATCAGACCAAAATGACATAGAAATAGCTAGACAGAGATATTATGACGGACTTAATGCCGATATAAGTATGCAGCAGTTATCTATCACTATCAAGGGTGACCCGTTTTGGCTTAATAACTATATACCTCCACTTTCGTCCCAGACTACATTCGGTGTCAATGCGACAAGCGAAGATTTCAGAAATGATAATAATACATATAATGGTAGTAATTATTGTATGATTATTAACAATAAGGCTGCTGGAACAGATGATCTGATGAACATAAAAATAGCTAATCTCATGGTTGATGTTTATCTGGTTAGGTCTATCACTAGTTCGTTTTCAAGTGGTCTATTTACGCAACGTCTTAATATGGTAAAAATGAACTTTCCAACAGATTTCAGAGCATTGAATCCTACAATTGATGCTGAAATAATAGTGGAAGAACCAGCAGAACCTACAGGCAATGGTACATCTGATGTTACTGCAGGTACAGGACAAGGCACTGGTGCAGGTGAAGGAAATGATACTGTTGGTGTAGGTGAAGGTGCGTACAAAGTCATAGTTGGTACAGGACAAGGGCGTAGGTATCAAGTATATGATTCAGATGGTAACTTAGTATCTGAAGGAAGAGGCCCCGGACCTAACTTACCCAATAGAGAAGAATATAACAGTAGTGATAATTCGGGTGGCGGCGCGGGTGACTCGCTCGGTGTCGATGTTTTAGATGACTTAGGAGAGATAGGAGGAGCCTTCACCGCAGAAGGTGCAAATGCATTATTAAGTGCAGACGTGCCATTTGTTCCAACCGAAAGATCATTAGAAGTATCTGGAACTAGAACAGGTATGCAACCCAGAAGCATATCAGCCACAATACCAAGTAATACATTAACACCAGTAGAGATGGAACAGGCTGTTGCAATTCAACAAGAAATAAGAACTTTGATTAATGAAACACCATTGATGCAGATGGATGACACTGAATATGCAAGAGTAAAGCAATTAGAATTATCATTAGAAGGAATAATAGATAATGCAACTACTGGTACTCGTGGTGAAATACGTGATGAGATAATTCAACGAGAGAAACGTTCTGAACTAGCAAGCGCACAAGAACAACTATCACAAGTAGAAAATGATTTAGATGGTTGGTATTTTACTGAACGTGGAAGAGAAGAAGATACAGCACAACGAGAACAACTAAAACAACAAGTGTTAATTTCTCAGACAGAGAATACACCATATGCGATACAAGAAGTTAAAACTATCGTAAATCCAGAAACAGGTGAACGTGAATCTGTTCCTGAGTATGTACCTACGTCTATAGATAAAAGACCAATAATTATTACTAAACCTGACCCACTACCTGATGTTTACATAGATAATAGAGATGGTACGATAACTGTAGAGGGCCCACCTGTACAAAATCCTACTGTGACAGATAGTGGTTTTGATGCGATAGACGCTACTAGCTTATCAGAAGACCAAAAACAAGAATACTTTGAGGCTCTAGAAAGCAATAACGGTATCAAAGTTAAACAATTTATCGACAGCCTACCTGCTGAACAACAGACTGAAATTTTACAGTTAGAACAAACACAAGAGTTAGTAAAACTACCGGGAAGTAGTGTTGACATGTCTAATCCTGCTTACGAAAACTTAACAGAAAATGAAGCAAAACAATTAGAAGCAGCCAATACCGTAATGCAGAATTTTGAAAATCAAATACCTTCTCTACCGAGAATAGAAAAATCATACACGTTTCCTGACGGTACTGTTGAAACTTGGACAGACCCAGACTGGCAACAATTGCAACCTGTTCCATATATAGATGCAGATGGTAATGTTCAAACATTTAATCCTATAGATTATTTCCCATCAGACGTAAACGATCCTACATATGCATTTTCGCCGACTGTACAGGGAAGAATGATGCAGGGATTAGCAGATAGTTTTCCTGCTTTAGAAGTAGGAAGCTATGGCAGCAAAGAAGAAACATCTTCGGGTAAACTTCTTACTGAAATTGCGGGAAATGGGTTTATTGTAGCAGAAGATAAAGAACAAGAGGATAACCAATAATGAGTATACCACCAAATGACAATAGTAATAGTCTGGCGCAATCTCTAAAGCGTGAAAGATTGCACTCTGAATCCCCTATTCATAGGAACTTACAGAGTGGTATATATCGTGCTATTACTACCGGACAACCTGATCCAGAAGGTAGAGGTAGACTAGCAGCATATGTTCCAAAGCTAGGCGGTGACCCAGATCATCCTATGTTTTTTCAGTATGCATCTCCCATGGGAGGTTCAAACTCCAGTGGTTCTTATGGTATGTTTTCTGTTCCACCTGATGCAGGTGTAACCATTCTTGTTTTCTTTGCAGAAAACGGTGAGTTAAGTGAAGGATATTGGTTTGCAGTAGCACAAGAGGTACCTAACGTTTTGGCTGGTGGTCCTTCTGGGCCAGCAAGAAATGATGGAACCGGCCAGGGCGAGGGCGCGTTTACAGATATCCCGTCTGCTGATACCGTTACCGGTAGTTTAGCAGAGCATCAAGGAGCTACATCAGGTGATGACAGCGGCGATGGTCTACGCGGAAGTACAGACTCAGCACGGGATAACAGTACAAATTGGACTACTGAGGAAATGCAGAATGTTGAAAGACTTCGTTCATTTAACGAAGAAATCGGCGGCGGCAGAGCATATGCATCTTTAACGCCTGGGGAAAGAGCATACGCTATTCATATGGGGTACATCACTGCGCCTAGTAATGATGATACGATAGACGATGCACGTGCGTCCCGTAATGCAGAGAATAATCCAACCAACCCTGACGCAACTGATCCAAGAGGAAACCAACTAGCTGCTCCAAACCACGACAGAAATGTTAATGTTGCAGGCCAGGGACTATATACTGATTCTGTCAGAGGACAATCTACTGCATCTCCTGTTCGAAATGCAAGTTATGAAACACCACAACACAGTTCAGTTCATGGTTGGAGAACACCGGGTTCAAATGCAATTACAATGGATGACGGTAACATTTCTCCAGATGGTGAAATTCATCCTAACCAAATTCGTATTCAAACGGGTTCAGGTGCAAGTGTAATATTAGATGGTACAAATGATTTAATTTATGTAGTTAATTCAACTGGTAGTGGTTGGGTAGAAATTGGAGCCAAAGGCGAAATCATGGCATATGCACAAGGCTCAATTTCCATGAGAGCAGAAAAAGATTTCAATATTCGTGCAGACCAAAACATAAACATGGAAGCTGGACAAAAGATTAATATCAAATCAGGTGACAACTTTGCAGTCAACAGCGGCAATCAAACTCATATTAAAAGCGAAGGTTCACAGTTCTACGACAGTGGCGGATCAAATCATACAAAAGTAAGAACAAATATGTATGTTTCTACAGGAAATGATTTACATCTTAATGGACCGCAAGCAGCGATGTCGCCGGGTTTATCGACAACTTCACATCCTGATATACAAGAAGGTTCGAGTACACAAGTAAATGAAAGTATTATGTCTACTATGCCATCGCATGAACCTATGATGAGAGCTAATCCGGGCGTCGGTGGTAGTTACCCTGGCGGCGAGACATCAGGTTCATCCGGTGGAACACAACCAGATAGTGGAAGCGCACAAGGTCAAGGCGAAGCAGCAGGACAAGATGGCCCACCGCCTGATCTGGAAGATGCAGAAGGATTAGCAACAATAACAAGTAGAGGTGGTGCGTCCACTCAAGTTGCAGCAGTATTCCAAAGAAACTTCCAAGGATTTATTGATGATTTAGAAGCAACTGGTTACGTAGTTAGAATGTTGGGCGGTTATTGTAATCGTAATGCGCGTGGTACGAGCCGACCATCATATCATGCTATGGGTGCAGCAATTGATGTTAACTGGGATGTCAACGGTTATGGTTCACGACCTAGAGGTTGGAATGGTCCTACAACTAGAGGATCTCAGTATGGTTGTGACTTACCATTAAATGTTTCTGAAATAGCTGCTAGACATGGTCTAGGTTGGGGAGGAAACTGGAGTTCTCCGTGGGATCCTATGCACTTCTCTGCAGGTTCTGGTGAACGTGGTGCATATCAGTTCCCTAGAAATTATAGAGTAGTTACGACAGCAGACATCACTGGTCAGCGTAGTGTAAGACAGTGGACAGGATAAGTTATGTTATACGATAAGAGAAAAGGTTCATTACTAAATTATATTCAATTACCATTAAATGTTATCACACCAAATGGTACATATTTAGGTACAGGATATGATGAAATAGGAAATCCAAAATACATCCTTTCACATATAAAAGTGAAATCATTTGATGTAACTGATTTAGTTTTCAGTGATTTAAGTAAACATGCTATAATGAATGATATAACACCGACACTACAGGTTAAACCTGGTGGTTTATTAGGTTACAGATACGAAATATCAGAAACAGAAATGAGATATGGTTATATAACGGCCGCATCTACAAGGATATCCATAGAGTCTGGAAAAATATCAAAACATCAATCAGAATTAATTTTAGAAAAGCAACTTAGATCGATTGGAAATGTATTAGAAAAATTCATTCATCAGCCACTTGGTCAGCCACAATTTGATGCATTATTACATCATTTTTATTACGAAGGTGCAGATTCGATTGAGAATTCTTATATTGTTAAACTTATAAACTTAGGTCGTTGGTACGATATCACTGATGAAATTCAGACTAACATAAAACGAAAAAATGGCAAAGTCGATGATCGACTTGCCATTATTAGAATTCGCACTGCTAAAATGTGGAGTTATGTTCCTGGCTTTAGTTAAGCAGGACGTTCTGACATTACTTTATCAGCAAGACCCCAAGCTACAGCATCCTCAGCACGTAAGAAAGTATCGAACTTCATTGTTTCGAATAGTTCATCGTATGTCTTACCTGCGCTATTGTGTTTCACATATAGTTCTGTAAGACGCTTGTTTAGTTCTTTAGCTTCTTGTAGATGACGAATGTTATCTTCCATTTCCATTTCTTGTACATGAACAGAACCACCTGTACCACGTGTTCCGCTTGATACACGGTGAATCATTGTACGAGAGTTAGGAAGAACATAACGCTTACCGGCTGCGCCTGCTTGTGCTAAGAGTGAACCCATTGATGCCGCTTGACCAATAACAGTTGTTGATACATCTGGTTTGATAAATTGCATAGTGTCATAGATAGCAAGACCTGATGTTACGGAACCACCCGGTGAATTAATATAGAAGTGAATATCTTTATCTGGATTTTCTGCTTCTAGAAAAAGCAACTGTGCGCAAAGTAAATCAGCTTGATAATCATTTACTTCACCTGTCAAAAAGATGACACGTTCTTTAAGCAACCGTGAAAAGATATCATAACTGCGTTCACCATTAGCAGTTTGGTCAACGACCATTGGTACTAGATTAGGCATTAAAAAGTCCTTGTGTTTGTATGTAGTTTCTGTTCTAGTCGAGCCTTCAGTTCATTAACTTCTTCTGTAAGTTCAGCAACACGTTTATATTGTGTATACAGTGTTTCGTTAAGTTCACGAATCTCTTTACGTAACATATCAGCTTCAGTTGTTGATGTCAAGGGCTTTGTTTCTTCCCACATGATCCAGTCACGTTTTTCTGCTTCTGATACGCCTGTCCAAGCAGGTGCTACCATCGTATCAAATTCTTCAAGTGTGATTGGGGTCATTGTATCATTGTATTCTATTTCATATGTCACGTCTAGGTCATTCCAATCAGGATGAATATCAAACGCATTCATAATGTCTTCTTCAATGATTACTTCTGGAGCAATGTCTTCAAAAAACATTTCCATTTGTTGTTCTTTAATTTTACCCATACCAGTCTCCTAAGTTAGGTTGTTTACTCATATAGTTATCATAGATTGTATCGAAGTTAGTATCTGACCATTCATCATAATTTTCTAGTAAAAATTTCCTCAGATATTCTTTGTCATAGATACACTCTAACTCTATCATTATATCACAATCTCGTTTAGAGTCAAGATAATTTTTTGCTTCGTTTCGATGATGTTCTAATTGGTGTATACCGTACTTATCAAAAAAGTTTATTGCAGAACGAAAATCAAAATATTGGTTCTTCATCAGTGAATTAATTGATTTGATTTTAGCACTTTTTTCAGATTTTGTACAAATATACAAAACTCTATCTATTTCTAACGATGATACAAAACTAAAAAATTCTACAGCCCTATCGTATCTATCATGGAACGCATAGTAGTCGTGTGATGTTATGTAATCTGTTCTCTTATTAAAGTTTTTGCTTTTTAACTTATTGCATTTGGTAACAAGAGAATTCAATTCGTCTGAACTTATTAATTCGAATATAGGTCTAGTATAGTCAAAGACATCACAGTTTATAATTTTACCTACATCGTTTATTTCATAGTTGCAGTTTGATATTAAAACTCTTAGAAAGTCACCACAGCTACCACCACGATATGTTATCAGTTCAGTCATAGTGTTCTCAAAATTGCAGGAGCAATAAAATCTCTTACCATCTCATCATTAATCTCATCTTTGAAATGTACGTGGTCACATAAGATAGATTTATTGTCATACTTGTTAACATAATAGTCGTGTGCGTTTGCAACGCCAAAGTCTACATCGTGTGGTATGTGTTTTCTAAAGTCAAAACTCTTTTGCCATGTAATTACTTTGATACCTAACATATCACATAGTTCTATCGTTTGTTTACAGTCAAGTATTCCCCAAAACTCAAATGCATTGAAACTGTATGCGATTTGCTCTTGTACATCTTTCCATGTAACAAACTCTTTTGCTGTGCAAAATTTTTTAAAATTTATTGGCTGTGTAATAGCTCTTACATAATCCCAAATAGATGAGCTATCACGGTATAACTCATCAGTTATGATTTCTAAATCATATTCTTGTGTTTTTACATTTAGCATTGAACGATTGTTAACAAGTTCTAATAATACTGCGTCTATATTATAATGTTTCTTTAGGTACACAATTTTATTCAGATAAAGTTCTGATCCTTTACCCGAACAAGCAGAGTTATAGAAATTGTGTTCTGGAAGATATTTTTCAAGCCAGTGTTCAAATGGTAATGCTAAGTCATTTTGATTTGTATCTGGGTTATGATGACATCCTACAGAAAAACTTGATCCCAATATACCTATATTCATGTCAGTATTTATATTCGTAGTTTATATACAGATAAATACTCTTAATCAAAAACTACAGAGAGAATGAAATGGCACTTAGATTTTCAGGTTTTAGTACTAAAAACAAAAAAGCGATTAATCACGTTTTAACAGGTAAAGACCTTGTGATTGAAGACTTAATGAACCATCTGATGACTCGCAAAGGCGAGCGTATTATGATGCCAACATTTGGTAGTATCATTCATGATTTGATTTTTGAACCGCTAACATCAGAAATTAAGGCTATGATTGAAGACGATATTAAAGCTATAGTTGCAGAAGACCCAAGAGTTGTTTTTGTAAACTTATCTTTAGAAGAAACAGAACATACAGTTAGTGCGTATTTGACAGTGAATATATTACCAGAGAATACTCCAGTAACATTAGAAATTGATTTAGAGCGAGAGTAAAGAATGAGCCAAGAACGAGTTGATAGCTTATTTGCAAGTGAGAGCTGGAATGCTGTTTATACAGCATTTACTGATATTAGCTTAAAGGCATATGACTTTGATACAATCAGAGAAGCCCTACTTACATATATCCAACAAACATACCCAGACAAGTATAATGACTTTATTGCAAGTTCAGAGTTCATTGCAATTCTCGACCTTGTAGCATATTTAGGTCACTCGTTGTCATATCGTCTTGATATGAACACACGTGAAAACTTTCTTGGGTTAGCGGAAAGAAAAGAAAGCATTTTACGAATTGCTAAGTCAATGGGGTATAATAAAACACGTCCTATCAATGGCCGCGGCTTCTTAAAAATTACAAGCATCAGAACAGATGAAAATGTATTTGACACAAATGGCGTGTCATTAGCAAACCGCACAATCAACTGGAATGATTCTAATGACCCAGACTGGTATGAGAATTTCATTACAGTAATCAATTCGTCATTAGATAAAAACACAAAAATACAAAACCCGAAAGCAACACTGAATATTTCAAATGTTGACCATAGCCTGTATGACATCAATGAAAATCCTAACAGTAAGTCAGTTGTTTATGGATTTAAATCAAACATCTCAGGCAAGAGTAGAAATATCGAAGCAGTACGTTCTGGATTTGATGACAATGTTGTAGTTGAACTGGCACCTGATAAATCTAAAAACTTTACTATTATTAACAGAAATGACAATCTAGGTCCTGCATCTGATAGAACAGGTTTCTTCGTTTTTGCGAAGTTGGGTAAACTAGTATCTAAGCCTTTTAACTACACGATAGATATTTCAAATCGTGTACAGACAATATCTGATAATAATATTTCTAATTCAGACGTATGGGTGCAGAAAACAGACACAAATGGTAAACTTCTTCGTAATGTAACAAAAGTAGATAACGATACACGCGAGACAGCAATATATAACTCACTGCGTAATGGTACTGGTGATATTGTTAGTGTTAATACAACAATAGATAATGGAATTGAATTGCATTATCCTGATGGTATCTTTGGTAATTCAGCATTTGGTAACTATCGTGTTTGGTATCGTATTTCTGATAATGAAAGTTACTCAGTTGATAGAAATTCTATCAATAATGCAACCATAACAATACCTTATATCGGCAGCGATGGTGTGCCGCATTCTCTTAACATTACGCTATCATCTACACGTGACTTTGGCGAAAACTACGAAGCAGAAAACTTTCTAAGTGTTCGTAGAATTGCACCACGTTCATATTACTCACAAGATAGAATGGTTAATGGACAAGACTATAATGTTCTTCCGCTGTCACTTGGTTCAAATGTAATTAAAAAAGTAAAAGCAGTTAATACAAACTTCTCGGGTAACTCACGATATTTTGAAATGGATGATGTAACAGGACATCATTCTAATGTTACAGTGAATTCAACAGACGGTTCTTTATAT
>Ga0255773_10002198_pt1 | contig 18433 bp, 15 predicted proteins | sample 011ome_17_FD_179971 | JGI IMG/M metagenome (GOLD analysis project Ga0255773, IMG submission 179971) | Coastal salt marsh microbial communities from the Groves Creek Marsh, Skidaway Island, Georgia - 011502XT metaG (version 2) | ecosystem: Environmental > Aquatic > Marine > Intertidal zone >...
AACCAAATCAAACAACTCCGGCGTCCAGCGGATATCGCCAACGGATTTCACTTGAACGGAGCCGCACACACGGGCACCCGATTCCTTCCACATTCGATTCAATTTCCACCTCAAGTCGAGTCCTGTCGCGTATCCGAATGATCCCATGTCACCCCCTTGAGTTTCACCAGCCGCCACGATCAAGGGTTGGTCAATGAATCCCCCGCGCACGAGCTTTCGGCCCAATTCGTGATCCAGCGTATTCGAACGATGTTGTCCCCAAACGGTCACGGACCATGGTATGGAATCCCATTGAGCTAAGCCCAAAAAAGGAACGGCCAACAACCCGAGTAAAACCACACGCCTCTTCATATCCTTCATGGCACTTCCACTTGATAAAAACCTTCGAAACCCATTTGCAATCGAATCCGTTCGCGGCCCGAAAATTCCACAGGACCGTCCGATCGCATCCGCAGGCTCACCAACAGTTCCGCAGACGACTTCACCCGTTGCTCATCCATCGGAATGCGCAACTCAAGCGGTCCATCATTCGGAAAACTTCCCAACGTTCCGGTTAGATCAAAAGGCGCTAGACTTTCATCTGCATAAATCCATTCCGCATCCAAATCCCAGTTCACTGGAAACCCGTTCGTCAGCCGCACCACCAATTCCCCGTCGAAACCCGCCAAATCCGTTCCTTCTAAATCAAGGACACGTCGAATTTCAAAATTTTCAACAGCACCCGACAGTGGCCATTCGAAATCCAAATAGAGTGCAGGAGGTTGACGGGTATCGAAATAATCATGGCCGCCAGAAACGTCGCCTAGCGGATTGAGCAAGCCTTCGCCTTCGAGGCTCACGGATTGAGGCAAATAACTCAGCAGGTCGAAAATAGCGGGCTGGGTCTCGAGCAAGTCCAGTTGCCAAACCGCCGGCTCCACCTCTTCCCCATTCCATGCCGCGCGGGTGATCAGCTGCGGGGTTCCCAGCACCGGGTGATTGACTTGGATTCCGTCGACGGCCAATTGATCGAGCTGCAAGCGCAAATCTGCCGCAATGGTGTTGTGAAATTCCAACATCGCACGTGTCGGCTGAATTTGAACGAAGCCTCCAGGAAAGTCTGCGGGGTTAAAAACCGATTGTTCCACATCGAAACTCACGATTTCTTGGCCAAAATACCCGGCAACCTCGCGAACAAACAGCTCCTGAAAGTGCATCCTTACGCGGATGCTATCCGTCCCATAAACTTGCGCGGTGTCCGCGATGTTGGCGGGGGTCCCGATGATGAGTTGGCTGGCAATTCGATTGATTTCGTTGCCAGAAACACCCGTCAAATCAATGATTGCCCCAGCGAGATCCAGGGTTCCTTCCTCGATTTGAAAATCCACGCCATTGCTGGGAGGCAGCACCACCTTCAATTCAACAGGAACGCCGGCTATCGTCACACTCGGAAACAAATACTGGAGGTCCACGTACCCATCGGTCGAACTCTCCACCAGGTATTCGATTCGACCCGACTCCAAGACAATGCTCGTGAATGCCTGGTCAATGCCTTGAAAAACAATGTCTTCCTCTGTGTCCAACAAAACTGCACCGGGCGGCACCGGAAAAGGGCCACCCGTGAATTCAGGCGTCAGCTCCTGTTCCACAATCGTGTCTGGGAGTTGCGTCAATGAAGCAATATTCCATTCGGCCACGGGACCATTGAAGCGAATCACTCCGGGAGCTCCCGTTTCCACTTGAAGGCCGTTATCTGAAGTCAGATCCATGATGACATCCGACCACGTCCATTGATCATCCACCAATGGCAGCGCGACCTCCACCTCCCATCGGGTCGCCTCGCGGGTACAGCCCACAAGCACAGCCATAGCCAAACCTGCCAGCCACACCAGCCTAGGTGCTTTGCATCTCGAAAAGGAGCTGTCGTTCATCTTTCTTGGGGCCTTGGCCGGAGTCCGCGAGGCAATTGCCAAGGGTCCAAACTGAGCCAAACAGCCCAAGCCAACAGCACATTAGTTAAAGATACGAATTGAGGAGCAAACGGTAAAAGCAACAAAAACAACGGAATGGTCAATACAAGCCCCGCACGCAGCACCTCTTGCCAGGGTGCCCGACTTCCCTGACGGGTCACCAGCAAGGGCAACAGTGGCGATGCCCAAATCAAATTCCAATTGCCCCATGTATCCCGGTGATCGGTAAAACCCCACATCAAAAACAACAGCACACCCAATGTCCCCGCTAGCACCAACGGCCACTTCCCCATTCGCCGTTCCCATCGCGGAGTACGCTGCCCCTTGCGGTGCTGGATCAAGCGTCGCAACGCCCACACAAACGTCCATACCAACACCCATCCGGCCACCACTTGAGGATGCAGAAAAGGATGACTTCCGACCGACCGAAACCACGTTCGCTGAGGCGGTAACAATTCTTTTGGATTTGCAGCAATGTGCTGCCCGTCGAGCGTCGCCAGGGTGAGTTGGTGCATGAGTCCGTCCGGTAAAAAACTGGAGCCGCAGGGCGGCATGACGCGGTCGGCACGCGGACCCAAGATCAGGTCGATACCCGCTTCAACCCATGGGTCCTCGTGGACATACGGCCGGTGTGCCTCGCGATAGGTCACGCCCGAAGCCGGATCCTTTTCGCAATGTGCATTCCAACGTTCGCCGAAGACTTCCTCCATGACGTGAATGACGCGAAACGAGCAGTTGTCTTCAAAAAATCGGTACGCATACACCCGGTTTTCCGGCAAATAATTCCATTCCAGATAGTCCACCATTGCGCGCGCGTCTTCAGGCTTTAAATCCAACGGCTGTTCGAGAATCGCCCGACCAAAATGCGCGTATTCACGCTGCAGCGAAACATAAGGCGACTTCGACAGTCGATAATTCAATTCTCCGCGCAAAAAACGCAGGTAAAAGCCTTCGCCAAATTCAAACGTCCCGTAGCTATACGTCCAATCTACAGGAGGCGTTTGCCCCATATCCAGCACGCGGATGGCCGTATGTCCCCATGCGCTGTACAAATCAGGGCCAGGCGACCCGGTCAATACAGATACCTGAACTTCATCCGTCCAACTGCCCGCGAATCCCATCATCGGGAGCATCCAAGCCAAAAGCATTGCGCACATGAATCCCTTGGCATGGCTCCACGTCCCACTGAGCATCTCACGGGCAGCACCGAAAAGCCAAACCCCATGAAACGTGGCATCTTCGCGACGGGCGTCGCCCAAATCCACATGCAGCGTCCCTCCGCTCATTTGAATCTGACGCTGGCAATTCCCGCCTCGCTCCATGTAATCGGCCAGCGCCGCTGCCGTCGCTCCGGTACCACAGGCTTTGGTTTCTGCCTCTACTCCGCGCTCAAAAGTGCGCATACGAAGCGTCTCAGCGTTTAAAACCTCAACAAAATCAACGTTTGTTCCCGCCGGCCTATAAGCCTCAGAAATGCGAATCCGATGGCCCCAATCTGCTACATCCAACACCTCCAAACCTGAATCAATCCATTCAATGTGATGTGGAGAACCCGTATCGACGAAGTGAGCCGTCAAGCGACCTGTCTGGCTGAGCACCCGGCGCGGACGTGCGATTGAACGCATTTGGACACCCGGCTGATCCAAATGTTCATGCCAACGAACCGCATGTTCTCCATCGCATGCATGCAGTTTCCCACCTGTTGCAGGCATCAACCCCCGAGCCAATAAAAACGCAAATAAAGCGCGACTGCCATTGCCACAAAAAGAACGAGAACCGTCAGCATTCAGGTAATCCATCTCCCATTCGTTCGCTCGCCCAGCGGCATCGCATGCGCTCACAGGGCGAAAAAAAATCACCCCATCCGCCCCGACCTTTCCCGTCCTCGAACACATCGAATGAATGGCTTGGGCATCGGGCAATTCCTCCCAATCCCGCCGGTCGAATAAAATGAAATCATTGCCGGCGCCTTCCCATTTCCAAAAGGTGATGCGCATGCCAGCGAAGGTAGCCCATCCTGCCTGCTCTATCTTTACCCCGTAATCGAAAAATGAAGGACGAACCCACCATCGAATTCGGCGTCAAGGCTTTGATCAAGGCATACCAAACCATGGCTACAGCCCGCGCCATGAGTGACCTGTATGAAAATCATGCGCGCCTGACTTCAAAATACGTCCATGCCTGCGCCCGAGGCCACGAGGCCATCCAATGGGCTGCAGGTCGCTTGCTTGAGCCGCAAGATTGGCTCAGCGCCTATTACCGGGACGACTGCTTGTTACTCACAATGGGCATGCAGCCGGAAGAATTGATGCTGCAGTTGTTGGCCAAAGGAGATGACCCGTTCAGTGGTGGGCGGACCTACTACAGCCACCCGTCGCTGAACAGGGAGGGAATGCCACGTATTCCCCATCAAAGCAGCGCCACAGGCATGCAGGCCATTCCAGCAGCCGGTGTCGCCATGGGAATCCAATACCGCGAAATCCAAGGGATCGAGCACGATCGGCCCGGCCGTCCACCGGTAGTCGTTTGCTCGATTGGGGATGCAGCCATGACAGAGGGTGAGGTGAGTGAAGCCCTGCACATGAGCGATTTGCGGAAGCTGCCCATCATTTGGCTGGTTCAAGACAACGAGTGGGATATCTCGGCACATGCATCCGAAATTCGGTCGCATGATGCTTCCACCCTGGTCAAAGCTTTCCCTCAAATCAAGGCCATTGAATTGGACGGTTCGGATGCAGAGGCCAGCATGCACGCCATGCAGGAAGCGTTCGATCACGTGCGCAATCGCCAGGGCCCGGTCCTCGTTCACGCCCACGTGCCGTTGCTCGGCCATCACACAAGCGGAGTGCGGAAAGAATGGTACCGGGATGATTTGGAAGAACACGGCAAGCGAGACCCATTGGTGAAGTTGCGCAAGCGGCTTGTTTCTCTCGGGATTGATTTGGAAGAACTGGAGCGAATTCAGCAAGAAGCCGAGGGGGAGGTTCAAGCCGCTTTTGAAAGGGCGCAAGCACATCCTGAACCCGATCCTGCGGATCTCGCACAACACCTCCTCGCCCCCACCCCGGTCACTCGCGAAACGGGCAATCGAGAAGGCACATCAGCCGAACCCACTTTGATGGTGGACTGCGCATTGCACGCGATGCAAGAAATCCTAGCAGACCACCCCGAAGCGCTGCTTTACGGACAGGATGTAGGCGGAAGGCTTGGTGGTGTGTTTCGGGAAGCTGCCACATTGGCTCAAAAATTCGGCGATTCGCGGGTGTTCAACACCCCCATTCAAGAAGCATTCATCATCGGTTCCACGGCCGGCATGTCTGCAGCAGGTTTGCGCCCCATTGTCGAAGTCCAATTCGCGGATTACCTCTGGCCTGGATTGAACCAACTCTTCACAGAATTAAGCCGCAGCTACTTTTTATCGAACGGCCAGTGGCCGGTGCACAGCATGATTCGGGTGCCCATCGGAGCTTACGGTTCAGGAGGACCTTACCACAGCTCGAGCATTGAGTCCGTGTTGGCCAACATCCGCGGCATCAAAGTGGTCTACCCATCGAACGGAGCGGACCTCAAGGGCTTACTCAAAGCGGCATTCTACGATCCCAACCCCGTCGTGGTCCTCGAACACAAAGGGCTGTATTGGTCCAAAATTCCGGGGACGGAAAATGCGAAAGTGAAAGAGCCGGACGCGGATTACCGCGTTCCCATTGGTGTCGGACGCATGGTCTCCGAAGTTTTGGAAGCCGGAAATGACGGCCAAAGCCAATGCACCATCATTACATATGGACGCGGAGTCTACTGGGCTCAAGAGGCTGCCCAATCCTTTTCTGGACGCGCAGAAATCTTGGATTTACGTTCCATCAGCCCGGTCGATTTTGATTTGATTTCGGCACGCATTCGGCGCACCCACCGCGCCATTGTTGTTACAGAAGAACCGGTTCTGAATGGTTTCGCGCAGGCGTTAGCGGGACGAATCTCCGCCGAACTCTTCGCGGAATTGGATGCGCCCGTGCGCGTTGTGGGTTCGATGGAAACACCAGCGATCCCGCTCAATGAAGGGTTGGAACGGTTTGTGCTCGTCAATGCGGAAAAAGTTCAGGCATGTCTCACCGAAACATTGGCCTATTGAATTCCCACTCGGCTCAAACGTGGGGGCGTGCCCTTTCCGTTTGCCTCCTGGCGAGCATGACATCGATGCTAGCCTGTGCACAGTCCCTTTCCGAATGGAGTGGAAGCATAGAATATGCAGTGAGCCCTGGAGAAATGGAACGGAGCACTTGGGATTACCTACCTCAAACCATCACGTACCAAACCGACGGAACGCATTGGCGAATCCATGAACGAGGCACCAGTTTTGAACGCATTTGGCTCGGGCAACATGGCGCCACATCTTTCCATGTCTTGTTTCATTTCCTCGGCCATGCTGTCGAACTGCTTGAATCTTGCCCGACCATGACGCATTCGGATTCCTTTGACTTCAAGGGTATACCAGCACCCTGTCCTTGGCAATCCGGAACGCTCACTGTCCTCGAAGAAGAAATGACCGTAACCGATGGCCCTGCTCGATACACGATGGTGCAAACCCAACAACAAGCCGTGGTGAAAAGAAATTGGCCAAAAGGACATTTTGATTTGCCGGAAGGGTACGAGCCCATGGACAAAATGAGCCTGGCAGCACTGCTCGCGCGCTTGGATAACCGTTCAAGAGAATAGACCAACCTCTGTGGCTTAGGCTGAATTCCTCACCACTCAGGCCCATGGCACACTGCTTCTGAAATTCCGTGGCGAACTTTTGCTGGACTCAACTGCTTATGCAGCTATGGAGGAGGTTCAAGGTCTGAAACATGCGACAGCTTGGAACGTCGATTCAATCGAGCGGGAAGGACCTGAAGCCGTCCGGGTAAAGGCGAGCTGTTCGGGGGCCGAAAACGCCTTTCACCATCCCGGTCCGGGTGGGTATTGTGCTTTTTTACTTCCGACTGAGCCTAAAATCAAACGCACCTACTCCGTGCTTTCGAAGCCCGGAGCACCTCAGATCGAATTTTTGGTGAAGAATGTTCGGGGTGGCTTGGCCAGCCGATTTTTCCATACAGAAGCAGAACCTGGACAGACCCTCGAAATGGTGAATTCAGGAAATCACCTGTGGCAAAGCCATTGGAATCAAAATCCTCAACACTTCATCGCTTTTGCAGGCGGCATTGGCATTTCACCCATTTACAGCTGTTTGATTCATGCGTTGGAGCTTTCAAAGCCTCAACACCAGTGCAGCTTGTACTACAGCAGCCCATCCGAGCGGCGTGAATTGTTGCGTGCTGAGCTATCTGGGATCAGCGGCCATCCGCGCGGCACGGTGTTCAAGTTGCACACGGATCGCATGAGCACGCAATCGACCTCCAGACGCATCAACCGTAACCAGGTGGAAAGTTGGTTACGTATGCGAAACGACTTTGCCACCGCTACCTACCTCATCTGCGGCCCGCACGGTTTGATGGAGGAAGTGCATGCGGCGTTGGATGCTTTGGGCATCCCTCATGCACAGCGACATACCGAGTATTTCACGAGCAGAAAGCTTCCGGGCCTCGATGAACCACCCATGGGCTCGCGGCAAGCACTCCGTCCCAGTTGCCTCGTCGAAATCGAACAGGACAGTGGCGTTCAATCATTCCAAATGTATGGTGAAGGCAAATCCATATTGAAGGCAGCGCACCAGGCCGGCATCGATGTTCCAAGCAGTTGCAGCGGAGGCATTTGTTTGTCATGTCAAGCCCAAATCATCGAAGGCGAAGTGCAACGCCATGGCATCAGCGGATTGACGGAAGAGGAGAAGGCCAAGGGAATGGTACTTTGTTGTCGGGCGCAACCTAAATCCGACCACCTAAAACTCCGGTTGGCAAACAGCTGAGCCGTTCTTCCTCAGCGAGAACGTTATGGCAACCCTAAATATTTGTGTGTCTGCAGGCTCACTCGCCACTTCGGGCTCTGCTTCAAATGCTCCATGATGTGGGGAAGCACTTTATCACGGCGATCCCATTCGGGTTGAAGGTAAAGGGCGCACGCATCGGACAATTGCGCGGCGTGATCTTCGCCCCAACTCAGGTCATGCCGGTTCACCACGATGATTTTCAATTCATCGGCTTCGGCATAGAATTCCGGGAGCGGAGCTTTGAATCGCTTTGGAGAAAAGGTGACCCAATCCCAATCTCCGGTCAACGGATGCGTTCCCGATGTTTCGATGTGTGTTCGCAACCCTTCGGCACGAAGCCCTTCGGTCAATGCTTTCAAATCGTGCATGGCCGGTTCTCCCCCGGTCACCACGCAGATGGGTGCCTTCGAAGACTTCGCTTCTTGAACGAGTGTTCCAGCGTCCAGCTTTGGATGAGCCTCGACGTCCCAGCTTTCCTTCACATCGCACCAAGCGCAACCTACATCGCAACCTCCCAGCCGGATAAACCAAGCCGATGTACCCGTGTACGCCCCTTCACCTTGCACGGTCAGAAACCGCTCCATCACCGGGTACGTGCGATCACGCCAGCTTTCCATGCAAATCAAATTCCGTGGCCGACTCGATGCGCGCCGTGACAAAATCGCCCATGCGCAAATGCACATCTTCGGGTGTTTGGATGCGCACTTCGTTGTCGACATCCGGAGAGTCCCATTCCGTTCGCCCGACCCATTCGCCATCCTCCAAGCGGTCGATGAGCACCCGCTGTTCGGTGCCGACGAATTTTTGGTTCAATTCGAACGAAATTCCCGCTTGTTGCTCCATGATCGCCTCAACGCGCTTCTTTTTCACCTCTTCCGGAACATCATCTTGCAGGGTGTAAGCGTGCGTATTTTCCTCGTGCGAGTAGGTAAAGCATCCTACGCGTTCGAAACGCATGCGCTCGGTCCAACGCAACATGTCCTCGTGATGCGCCTCTGTTTCTCCGGGAAATCCGCATATTAATGTCGTGCGCAACGCGATTTCAGGAACACGATTCCGAATGTCGCCGATGAGCCGGTCCATTTTTTCTTGCGTAATGCCGCGGCGCATGGATTTCAAGATGTCATCTGACGCGTGCTGCAAAGGCATATCGAGGTAGTTGCACACATTCGGCTTCGCCGCCATGACGTCCAACACATCCATCGGGAAGCCCGTGGGAAACGCGTAATGCAAGCGAATCCAATCCAATCCTTCAACATCGCTCAATCGATCGACCAGTTGTGCCAACTCGCGCTTCTTGTACAAATCCAGACCGTAGTAAGTCAGATCCTGCGCGATGAGAATCAATTCGCGCGTCCCGTTGGCTACCAAACTTTTTGTTTGTTGAACCAAATCCTCCATCGGCGTGGACACATGCTTACCGCGCATCAATGGGATAGCACAGAAGGCACATGGACGATCGCAGCCTTCTGCAATTTTCAAATACGCGTAATGTGCAGGGGTGGTGAGCAAACGTTCTCCGACCAATTCCTTTTTGTAGTCCGCCTTTAAGGTTTTGAGCAAACGCGGTAAATCGCGCGTTCCGAACCACGCATCAACTTCAGGAATCCCTTCGCTGAGCTCGTCTTTGTAACGTTCCGAGAGGCACCCGGTCACGTAGACTCGATCGACCAATCCGGCCTTTTTCGCTTCGGAAAATTGGATGATGGTGTCGATGCTTTCCTGCTTGGCACTTTCGATGAAACCGCATGTGTTCACGATGACAATGCCCGCGTCGTCTTTTTTGCTTTCGTGCTCGACTTCGAATTGATTCGCCCGCAACTGGCCCATGAGTACCTCAGAATCAAAAATATTCTTGGCACAGCCGAGGGTGACTACATTCACTTTGCGAGCGCGGGTGGTACGGGTTCTCATTTTGGGTGTTGCTTCAATGTTGGGCTGCTTGTGCACCGTCCTCCCAATTGGCCGGCAGCAAACTGTCGATGAATTCAATCATCTCAAAATCCTGAAGGTCTTCCATCTTTTCACCGATGCCCACGAAGCGCACGGGAATACTCAATTGATCCGAAATCGCGAGCACCACGCCCCCTTTGGCGGTGCCGTCCAGTTTGGTCAGCACCAAACCCGTCACATCTGTGGCGGATGTGAATTGTTTCGCTTGTTCCACCGCGTTTTGCCCCGTTGAGCCGTCCAATACCAGCAACACTTCATGCGGTGCACCCGGAACAATGCGATCCATGATACGCCGAATCTTCGTCAACTCTTCCATCAATCCTCGTTTGTTGTGCAATCGTCCCGCGGTGTCAATGATGACCACATCCGACTGCCGGGAAACCGCAGCTTCGAGCGTGTCAAACGCCACAGCTGCTGGATCCGCTCCCATGTGCTGGGCAATGATGTCCACACCCGCTCGTTCGGCCCAGATCTTCAATTGATCGATGGCTGCAGCGCGGAATGTATCGGCCGCTCCGAGAATTACTTTTTTCCCATCTTGTTGATGACGCCACGCCATTTTACCGATGGAAGTGGTTTTTCCTACACCGTTGACCCCAACGACCATGACAACATGCGGTTTGGAGCCATTCACATCGACAGACCCCGATGGAGCAGAATCTGCGAACAGCCCCGCAATTTCCTCGCGCAACATGGTATAGAGCTCATCCACCTCGGCATACGCCTCGAAACGCGCCCGCTTGCGAAGACGGTCCAAAATTTTCATGGTCGTCTCCACCCCGACATCAGCTGTAATCAAGGCCTCCTCCAATTCATCCATCAAGTCTTCATCGACCCGACGACGGCCCGTGAACACCTTGGTGAGTTTTTGAAAAACGTTGGTTCGTGACTTCTCGAGTCCGCTGTCCAGGCTCTCCTTTTGTTTGCCAGAAAAAATGCGCTTGAAAAAACTCATGAGTCAAGAGATGGTTCGAAAGATACAGGATAAAAAAAGGGCCGCCTCCGCTGGAGATCGGCCCAATTCTATCGTCTGCGGGTCCAGCGGTTTAGTCGCGATCCAACCACGCCTTGACGTCGTCATTGTGGACGACCTCTTCTTTGAATGTGTACGCACCCGTTTTTCCGCTACGTACCATTTTAATCACTTTCGTGTGTTGCTTTCCGCCACCTGTCTGGAGCGATGCTACTGTTTTCTTTGCCATGGCTCAGCTTATTTTATCTCTTTGTGGACGGTGTACTTGCGCAACACCGGGTTGTACTTCTTAATTTCGATACGATCCGGCGTGTTCTTCCGGTTCTTCGTGGTGATGTAGCGAGACGTTCCTGGCATGCCAGAGTCCTTGTGCTCGGTGCACTCTAAAATCACTTGTACGCGGTTGCCTTTCTTGGCCATCTTTCGAGAATTGGGGTGCAAATATAACGAATCCTGCCGAGCTAACAAGGCCTTTTTGCAAACCCAACAATCTCGCGTGGAAAAGCTCCCGAAAATACACGTTTTCCAATGCCTTGCCGTTTTAGCTTTAACCCTTGGCAATGGTCTAACCCCACATGTTCAAATCCAAAAAAACCGCTCAACCCAAAAACCGCTTGGCGAACAAGTCGGGGCAAGGTGCTAAATCACCCAAAAAGAAGCCCCGCTTGATCAAACAGCGCTTTGAAGCGCTAGGCCAATTCTTCAAAGACGCACGGGTACAGGCGGTTATTGGTATTTTGATCCTCTCCGGTTCTCTTTTTCTAACGTTGGCTCTGATATCCGGCTTGTTTACGGGAGCTGCTGACTATGTGCTGGTATCAGAAGGACTCGATGTCACCGGAAGCGCAACGCAGCGCGAACCGTTTCAAAACTGGCTCGGAGGCGCGGGAGCGTATTTCGCATTTTGGTTGGGAAGACAGGGATTCGGCCTGGGATCGCTGGCGATTCCCGTTGTCTTCGCCCTGTTCGCGATTCCCATGCTCACACAACGCCCCATTCCATCGCGCGGTAAGTGGATTCGTTTCTCGGTTTTCTGGCTCGTTTTCACTTCTTGGGTCGGTGGATACATGGCTACCTTAACCGGAAACTGGGGCAATAGTGCCTGGGACCATTGGGTCGGCGCCACGGGACGATTCTCCACCGACCTCGGATTGTTGTATTTGGGAACCCTCGGAAGTGGGCTGGTGATTGTGACTGTGATTTGCGCCATTGCCATATTCTACTTGCAACCTCAACTTCAACACCTCCCGCGTTTTTCCTTCGATGGCATCAAGGCATGGTTCATCTCCGAGGATGGAGAAGCCAGTGTTTGGAAGCAAAATGCGGCGGATGAGCGCTCAGAAGCTGAAGAAAGCTCCGACGAGGATGAAGATTTCGAGTTAACCCATGAAGATGCCCAACAATGGGAATCCGAATCAGACGACGTCCTGGACGATTTGTTGGATGAATTGACCGGTGAAACCGAAGCCACACCACCGCCACCTTTGTCCACCTCCACGCCTCCACCGGCGACCACCGTTAGCGAACCATCATCGGATTCGGACATCTCATTTGCTGTGAAGGTGGCCGACGAAGAGGCGCAGTTGAGCGACGATGAAATCGATAAAAAAGTTCAGGAATTTGGGGAATACGATCCGACATTGGACCTGAGCCGTTTCGAATTGCCCAATCTCGATCTTCTCGTTCAACACGGAGACGGCAAAGTCCAAGTCAGCGAAGCAGAACTGGGTGCAAACAAGACACGCATCATCGACACGCTGCGCAATTTCAGCATCGAGGTGTCGAGCATCACCGCTGAAGTTGGCCCCACGGTGACGTTGTATGAGATCGTACCAGCGCCGGGAATTCGCATTTCGAAAATTAAAAACCTCGAAGACGACATCGCCTTGAGTTTGGCAGCGCTGGGCATCCGAATCATCGCACCAATTCCGGGCCGTGGAACCATCGGCATCGAAGTTCCCAATTCCAACCCAGACGTGGTATCCATGCGAGCGCTCATCGCCTCGGATAAATTCAATCATTCGAAAGCGGCCCTTCCCATTGCCATGGGCAAGACCATTTCAAACGAAACCTATGTTTTCGACTTGGCCAAAATGCCACACCTGCTCATGGCCGGTGCGACAGGTCAGGGAAAGTCTGTGGGCCTCAATGCCATGCTGGTGAGTTTGCTGTATCGCAAACATCCTGCGCAATTGAAGTTTGTCTTGGTTGACCCCAAGAAGGTCGAACTCACGCTGTTCAACCACATTGAACGGCATTACCTCGCCAAATTACCCGATTCCGAAGAAGCCATCATCACCGACACCTCAAAAGTGGTGGCGACGTTGAATTCGTTGTGCATCGAAATGGATCAGCGATACGATCTGCTCAAGGATGCGCAATGCCGCAACATCAGCGAATACAATGCGAAGTTCATTCGCCGTCGGCTAAACCCGGAAGAAGGTCACCGCTACCTCCCCTATATCGTATTGGTCGTGGATGAATTTGCCGACCTCATCATGACTGCCGGAAAGGAGGTGGAAACGCCCATAGCGCGTTTGGCTCAACTTGCACGGGCCATTGGAATCCACCTCATCATCGCCACACAAAGGCCATCGGTCAACATCATCACGGGAACAATCAAAGCCAACTTTCCCGCTCGGATTGCCTTCCGTGTGACCTCAAAAATTGACTCGCGTACCATTTTGGACGCGGGCGGAGCCGACCAATTGATTGGTCGAGGCGACATGCTCATGAGCACCGGGAATGATTTGATTCGCATCCAATGCGGATTCGTGGACACACCGGAAGTGGAGGCGATATGCGAATTCATAGGTAGCCAACAAGGCTATCCGGACGCTTTCATTCTCCCTGAATACACCGAGGAAGGTGGAAGCGGCGAAACCGGGCACTTGAGCGACGACGAACGCGATGACATGTTTGAAGATGCCGCGCGGGTCATCGTGATCCACCAGCAAGGCTCGACTTCGCTCCTGCAACGCAAATTGAAGATCGGTTACAACCGCGCCGGACGCATCATCGACCAATTGGAAGACGCCGGGATCATCGGCCCTTTCGAAGGCTCAAAAGCACGCAAAGTTTTGATCCCAGACGAAATCAGTTTGGAACAGATGTTGCAGAAGGGAGAAGCATGAAGCATCTTCGCAGCATGAAATCCATTTTGTCATTTGCACTCGTCCTGGGTTTTAGCGCCATGGTATCAGCCCAAGATGCCGCGTCGCTCCTCAATAAACTCAGCCAAGAAGCTAAAGCATACGGCTCCATCGAGGCAACCTACACCTCCACCATGGTCGATCGCGTCAGTGATTTCGAAGCCACACAGGCCGGGACGATATATGTCGAGGGGGACAAATACAATCTGGACATTGGCGACTACGTCATCATTTCGGACGGCATCACCATTTGGACATACGATCCAGCGGTCAACGATTGCTACATCGACGACGCGGAAATCATGGCAGAGGAAGGCATGGATCCATCGAAGTTGTTTACCATTTGGGAAGATGACTTCAAAAGCGAGTGGAAGGGCAATGCCACAGTCAAGGGCCAAAATCTGGTTCAAATCAATCTCTATCCCTTGGATGCCGAGTCGAAACCGTTCCACACCATTCAACTGTACATTGACGAAGGTGCGCTGCAGTTGAAACGAGCCGTGGTTAAAGGCAGAGAAGGAACCGATGTAACCTACGATGTTGGATCGTTCAAGCCGCGTGCAACGGTTCCAGCAAACACGTTCACCTTTGACCCCGCGAAATATCCCGGAGTCAATCTCGTGGACAATCGCATTTGACGCCTTTCGTCACTGCGACTCGCTCCACCCTCCCATGTCAAATTTTTCGATCCTCCAGCGGTGGTTCATCCAACGCATTGTGGCAGGATCCCAAACCCACTCGGGTTGGCAGTACACGGAAACCGGAACAGGCCAAGGAAGTCCTTGCCACTTAGCCGATTCCAAAAGCGCATCACACGCTATCAAGGCATACAACGAAGGATCCGTCCGGTAAGCAGCACGGTAAGCTTTCACCTGCTGAACCACTGACGCTTCGGACCAACGCGTTCCTTGCGAAACCGGAATGGTCCAATGCGCTCGTTCCAAGAATCGCCGCTCCAAGAACTCGAAATCACGAGCGTCCGCATTTCCATAGACTTGCACGGGAAACGAATCGGCCAATTGCAGTTCGGTTTGAATATAGGCAATGAGGGACTGCGCTGGTTTACCCGCAGGAACAGCGATGACATTTAATTTGGACGTATCCAATTCGGCGATCAAGCCTTCACAAAACTGGGCGTTTGCCGGGATGGAACGCAAAACGGTTTCCGGCGCACGTGCTGATTCAAAACCCAACTTAAAGGCCTCTTCCATTCGGGCATCCTTGCCCCGCGTTTCCACCAGCAATACGGTAGCTCCTGGATGTGCCTGTGCCGCTTGCTGTCCCAACCTGCGCATGCCAACTTCGGACACGGGATCCAACGTGAAGGCCAATGGATGCTTATCCCAAACAATGGGATTTTGGGGTGTCAAAACCCATTGGGGTGTATTGGAAGTTGCAAGTAAACTGTTTACCGAATCCAGCGGCTCCCTGCGAAGCGGCCCCAACACCACATCCGCCCACGCCAAGTCCGATTCGCTCCAATCGTACACGCCCAAAGAATCGGGCTCGGTATCCATCACCCGCAAAGACACGGCATATCCCGAATCACTTAACATCGCTGCCGCCCACTCCGCTCCATGAAGAAATTCGAGTGAAATTTCTCGCAATCGACTCGTTTTCGCATCGTAATCTCCCCCGGGAACTGTATCCGCGTCCAACATGAACGGAAGCATGATGAGCGCACGCAACGTGTCTTTTGGCAAGTTGGGAAGGGCATGTTGGGATGAAAGAGAATCTGCAGGTCCCGGTCCATCGAAGGCTTCCCGAGGAGCTTCTGGGCGAATCACAAGGACGTCCCCTATGGACAATCCCTGCGCTGCTGCGGGGTTGTATCGTTCCAATTCCCGAACAGGAATTTGGTACAATTTCCCAATGCTGTACAAGGTTTCTCCGGCTTCAACCGTGTGCCACAGTCCGCCCGTACCGGGCAGGTGAGCGGGCGCGGCTTCCGGAAGCTGCGGAATCAACAAGCGGTCACCGGGACTAAGTTCAGCCGTGATGTTTGGGTTTGCTTCTTGCAGCTCGGTGATAGACAATCCATACGCTCGGGCAATTCGAGAGAAGGTATCTCCTGGCAATACCGCGTATTGCGTTTGAGCAACGAGCGGCGCGTTACCCCAAAGGATTGCCATCAATAAAACCGCCCCGAGGACGCGCAAAGGATGCCCATGGAGTGAGCGAAAATCAAGCAAGGTGCGCATCAAAAAAAGCTGTACGTTCATCTTTTTGCATGCCAGCGGATTCTTTCACAAACCGATCCCGCTCAGCCGTTGATTTAAAAACCCAAAAACACACGGAATTATTGCTGTGATTCAATACTCGGGGAATTTCGGCAGGAATGCAAATCATGTCATTCCCATTCGATGGTCGCGGGCGGTTTGGAACTGATGTCATACACCACACGATTCACTCCGCGCACCTTGTTGATGATGTCATTGGAGACTTTGGCCAAAAAGGGATAAGGCAGATGGCACCAATCAGCGGTCATGCCGTCTGTCGAAGTGACCGCACGCAAGGCCACGGCTTGCTCGTACGTCCGCTCATCCCCCATCACGCCCACGCTTTGGACCGGCAGCAGGATCGCCCCTGCTTGCCAGACCTCGTCGTATAGGCCTGCATCGCGCAAACCTTGAATCCAAATGTGGTCTACCTCTTGCAGAATCCGAACTTTTTCGGCAGTGATATCACCGAGAATACGGATGGCAAGCCCCGGACCGGGGAAGGGATGACGGCCCAAGATCGATGGCTTCACTCCGATTTCATAGCCCACCCGCCTCACTTCATCTTTAAAAAGCAATCGCAGCGGCTCGACCACCTTCAGTTTCATGTAGTCCGGCAGACCGCCTACATTGTGGTGGCTTTTGATGGTCGCCGATGGCCCGCCTGTCGCGCTCACACTTTCAATCACATCGGGATAAATCGTGCCTTGAGCCAGCCAATTCGCACCATCCACCTCTTTGGATGCGTCATCGAAAACATCCACAAAGACTTTTCCAATAGCTTTCCTCTTGGTTTCAGGATCCGATTCGCCCGCAAGCGCTTCCAAAAACCGATCGGCCGCACGAACGCCCTTTACTTGCAAGCCCATGTCTTCATACGACGCCAACACCTCTGCAAATTCGTTTTTGCGCAATAGGCCGTTGTCGACGAATATGCAATGCAATTGATCTCCGATTGCGCGGTGCAGAAGCGCGGCGGCTACCGTAGAATCGACCCCGCCGCTGAGTCCCAAAATCACGCGGTCGCTGCCAATTTGGGTGCGCAAGTTCGCCACGGTTTCGTCGGCGAAACTTGCCGGTGTCCAATCGCCTGAGCAACCGCAAATATCCAAAACGAAGTTTTTCAATAGCCGCGGCCCATCCGTGCTGTGCCACACTTCGGGATGAAACTGAATGCCCCAAACCGGACGGGAAATGTCTCGGAAACCCGCGAATTTCACATCATGGGTGCTGCAAATCGTCTCAAATTGATCGCCGATGGACAAAATGGTGTCCCCGTGGCTCATCCACACTTGCGATTCAACAGGAATTCCTTGCAGCAATGGGTCCACGTTTTGCACATGCGCCAAATTGGCCCGACCGTACTCCCGTGAATCAGAAGCTTCAACCGAACCGCCATGGGTTTGCGCCAAATACTGAGCTCCATAGCAAACCCCCAACACCGGGACCTGGCCCAGCATGGGAGACAAGTCGGGTCGCGGAGCGTTTTCATCTCGCACGCTGTGCGGCGAACCGCTGAGCACCACGCCTTTCACATCCACTGGCACTTCCGTGAATTGGTTCCAAGGAATGATTTCGGAGTAAACGTTCAACTCCCGCACGCGGCGCGCGATGAGTTGGGTGTATTGAGATCCAAAATCTAGGATGAGGATGCGTTGGTGTTGCATGAGGCGTTGTGAGCAGAAATACAGAAGGTCGCAAAGGTAGTTCGACGCCTCCGGAGCGGCGAGCTGCGGAACCGGTATTTTTGCACCATGCTATACCCACATTTGAACGGTCGCCGCGTCATTTTGGCCAGCCAATCACCGCGCCGCCTGGAATTGGTCCGAGGCCTCGAACTCGACCCCGTAATTTGGTTGAAGGAGGTCGATGAATCGTTTCCATCCACACTCAAGGGGCCGGAGATCGCGGAATACGTCACCCGCTTAAAAGCCGAAGCCTATCTGGACGAGCTGGAAGATCGGGACGTATTGATCACTGGGGACACCATTGTGCTGTTGGAAGGAGGGGATTTGCAAAAACCACACGATCGGGATGAAGCCATCAGTATGCTTCAGCGCTTGAGTGGTAAAACACACACGGTCGCGTCGGGCATTGCCGTCACGACGCGAGAAAAAGGCATCCTATCCGCAGTCGACACGTGTGAAGTGACGTTCAAATCACTCGCACCGGAGTTGATCGCTCATTATGTGGATCAGTACCAACCGCTCGATAAAGCAGGTGCGTACGGAGTACAAGATTTGATCGGATTTGCGGGAGTTGAGTCA
>Ga0255773_10002205_pt1 | contig 18410 bp, 20 predicted proteins | sample 011ome_17_FD_179971 | JGI IMG/M metagenome (GOLD analysis project Ga0255773, IMG submission 179971) | Coastal salt marsh microbial communities from the Groves Creek Marsh, Skidaway Island, Georgia - 011502XT metaG (version 2) | ecosystem: Environmental > Aquatic > Marine > Intertidal zone >...
CAGATCTCTTTCAAATTCTTTTTGAAGCTAGCTTAAAAATAAAATCAATAGCAGATATTGAGGAACAAACCTATCTTGCAAAAAAGAAGCTGTTGCAAAAAAATTGGCATGTCGATTACCTCGAGGTTAAAACACGAGAAAAACTTACTCAACCAAATTTAGATGACAAAGCATTAATTATTTTAGCTGCAGCATATTTTGATAAAATTAGACTTATTGATAACATAGAATTTTGCATAGAATGAGCTTACTGACTATAATGATCACGATTATTTATATGGAAAGAAAATATGCACCGTAAAATGCTTAAGTCTAAATTACACCGAGTAACAGTTACTCATGCCGAACTCGAATATGAAGGTTCTTGTGCAATTGATACCGAGCTTCTTAAGGCTGCGGATATTCAAGAATATGAACAGATTAGTATATATAACATCACTAATGGGGAGCGTTTTACAACTTATGCCATTTCGGCTGAGCCGAATTCTGGAATTATTTCAATTAATGGTGCGGCTGCACATAAAGCAAATCCGGGTGATATGCTAATTATTGCAACATATGGCAATTACAATGAGTTAGAACTTAAATCATACAGGCCGCAGCTCGTTTATGTGGACAAAAAAAATCAAATCACAATAAGTAAAAATTCAATTGCTATGCAGGTAGCCTAATTTTCGATTGATTTCGGTAGAACAAATAAAGCAAGAGGTAATCAGTGCTCTTGAGGACATCAAAGCTTTTGATATTGTCTCACTAGATGTAAGAAAGATTAGTTCAATTGCAGATTTCATGGTTATAGCTAGTGCAAGTTCATCTAGACAAGCAAAAGCTCTAGCAGAAAATGTTCAAGAGAAACTTAAGCAATCAAAAATTGATATCGTAGGTATTGAGGGGGAAACCGAGGGCGATTGGGTACTTGTAGACTTTGGCGATATCATAGTCCACATAATGACACCAACAACACGCGCCTACTACAATCTTGAAGAACTCTGGTCAGTATAAAATAAATTGTTTATAAAGATAATATCGGTAAACAATTCAACACCTAATTGGGTGACTGAGTCATGCAAAAGCTATTTAAAACAACTTTCATCTGAAATCAGTATTGAACTGATTGAAATAAAACCTTGTCATTTAATTGAGAATAAGAAGAAGAAATCAAAAGAAGCTGAAATTATCAATAAATATGTATCAGGATTCTTTACTGTTGCACTCGATGAAAATGGCAAGTCTTACTCTTCCAGAAAATTCTCAGAAAAACTGCAAAAAACGTTGGAAAATTTTTCAAAAATAGCTTTTGTGATTGGAGGTGCAGATGGTCTTGATAATGAATTTCTTAAAAGAGCAAACTTGGTAATGAGTCTATCTGCCCTGACTCTTCCGCATCACCTTGCTAAGGTAATAATTATTGAACAAATATACAGAGCTTTTTGTATTTTAAAAAATCACCCATACCATCGTGAATAATGATTTTAAAAAAAGTTTAGTTTGGTTCCGTCGTGATCTTCGTCTCTACGACAATGCCGCGCTATTTCATGCACTAGAACGCTCAGAATCTGTTTTTTGTTGCTTTATTTTTGATGTAAATATACTAAATAATCTTAAGAACAAAAAAGACCGTCGAGTCGAATTTATTTGGGAATCAATTCGCTGCTTAAAAGAACACTTGAATACTCTTGGCTCAGATATTTTTGTTGAATACGGAGACCCAAAAAATTTAATTCCTAAACTTGTAGAAAACCTTAATTGTGATGCGCTATTTATTAATAAAGATTATGAAGGCTATGCAATTGACAGAGATAATGAGGTTGCCTCCAAACTATTGAGTCAAAATAAAGCTTTATTTAAATATAAAGACCAAGTTTTGTTTGAAGAAAAAGAAATTCTTACGGCGAATGGAAACCCATATACTGTTTTTTCACCTTATAGAAACAATGTATTAAAAAAAATTACCTTTGAAGGGATTCAACAATTTGATTGTGAAAAAAATAGGAATCGTTTAGCTAAAATAGCGCAAAAAAAACTAATTTCATTGGAGGAGATGGGTTTTCAGCAAACGAATCTTCGTTCATTAAAAATTGAATTTGGTACTATGGGAGCAAATAAGCTTCTCGAAGATTTTAAACATCGAATACACCATTACAAAGATAAAAGAGATTTTCCAGCTACGAAGGGAGTCTCATATCTCTCTGTTCATAATCGATTTGGAACGGTTTCGATTAGACATTTGGCAAGGCTAGCCATAGATCAACAAAGCCATGGGGCCTCAGCTTGGTTAAATGAACTTATTTGGCGGGATTTTTATTTTCAAATTCTTGCGAACTTTCCACATATAAATGAAGGTAAAAGTTTCAAACAACAATTTGATCAAGTGAAATATGAAAATGATGCGGATTTCTTTGATGCATGGAAGAATGCAAAAACAGGTTTTCCTATTATTGATTCAGCAATGCTGCAATTAAATCAAACTGGCTTCATGCATAATCGTCTAAGAATGGTTGTCGCCTCTTTTTTAGTTAAAGATCTTTTGATTGATTGGCGTTGGGGTGAGGCCTATTTTGCAGAAAAGTTGATTGATTATGATTTTTCAGCAAACAACGGGGGTTGGCAATGGGCTGCGTCAACAGGTTGTGATGCGCAGCCGTGGTTTAGAATTTTTAATCCAATTTTGCAATCTGAAAAATTTGATAGTGAGGGAAAGTTTATAAAAAAATATATCCCCAATCTATCATCGCTTAATGCCAAACAGATTCACGCACCATGGGTCCCTTTTGAAAAAGATCCAATAAACTTTGGGGTTCATTTAGGTAAAGAGTATCCATTCCCGATTATCAACCACAAGGAACAACGTGACAAAGCTTTAAAAATGTATGATCTTAAGCATGTTGTTTAAATGCAACACCATAACTGAATTAAGGCCCCTAAAGCGAAAATTTGTAGACTCAAACACAACATTAGAGGATAATTGGAAAGAATATGATTAAAAAACTTCACTCGTATCTTTTTATAATCCTTTTTGGGCTTTTGACCGGTTGTGCAACCGTTGATGATAAAGATCCCATGGAGGGATACAACCGTGCAATTTTTGCATTTAACGAGACTGCAGATGAATATGTAGCTGAACCCGTGGCTAAGGCCTATGTTGCAGTGGCCCCAGAACCCGTCGTGAAGGGCATTAATAACTTCTTTAATAACATCAGGGACTTCATTACTTTTATCAACGATATTTTGCAGCTCAAAGGTGAGCATGCAATTAACGACGGTGGCCGTGTTGTAGTTAATACAACGATAGGTTTACTTGGTTTTATTGATGTACATTCGATGAATGGTGGCGAGAGAAGAAAAGAAGATTTTGGTCAAACACTTGCCTTCTATGGATGGGAAAATAGTGCTTACTTTGTGCTTCCGCTTCTAGGCCCCTCAACCGTAAGAGATACTGGTGGCCTTCTCGTCGACTCACTATTCTTTGATCCCATTTCATATATTGAAAATGTTAGGGTAAGAAATGCTATTAGAGTTGTACAATTCATTGATGCCCGAGCAGAACTCTTGAACGCTACTGCGATTTTAGACGAAGCAGCACTCGACCCATATGCCTTCCAACGTGACTCGTACCTTCAATACCGTGAGCGATTGATAAACGATGAAGAAGAACAAGACCTCTATGAAGATTACAACATGTTAAGTAAACAGGGAAATGGTGAATCTGAAGATTCTACAAATTTAAGCGAGTATGAGCTATATCTATCCGATGAAGAAATTAACATGAAAGAAGATAACTTATCAGGGTCAGAAAAAGTTTCATACACCTCGCCTACAAAATAACTAATTATTTGATCCCACAGTCATTTCGTTAATGAGTATTGATCCGGTATATTTAGAGCTATTTAGGTATACGTCGTTTGCAATCAATCGAATATCTTTATAAATATTTTTAAGATTTCCTGCCACCGTAATTTCTTCAACGGGAAATGCGATTTCACCGTTCTCTACCCAAAAACCAGATGCCCCTCTAGAATAATCTCCAGTGACCATATTGGTTCCATGCCCTAAAATATCAGTGACAAGAAGTCCTGTCCCCATATTTTTTAACATATCATCAAAGCTTACATTGGATGTTTCTATAATCAAATTATGTGCACCTCCTGCGTTCCCGGTGGAAGTTAAATTTAGTTTACTAGCCGTATAAGTTGATAGAAAATAACCATTAAGTTGGCCTTGATTCACAACTTTACGCTCACTTACACGAACGCCGTCATCGTCAAAATAAGTACTTGCATTTCCCCTTTTCAAAAAAGGATTTTCAGTGATAGTCAAATGTGAAGAAGCAATACTTTTACCCAATGCATCAAGAAAAAAAGAGTTCTGACGATATAGATTCCCACCTGATAATGCTGATACTAAGGTTGATATTAATGATGTTGCTATTGGTGCCTCAAAAATTACTGGGTATCGACCAGTCTTAATTTTTTTAGGATTTAATTTACTAGCAGCTCTTCTTGCAGTTTCCTTTCCCAGATCAATATTATTCCGTAAGTCAGAGAAATTCCGTGCGGTTGTATATAGGCTATCACGCTGCATTTGACCGTCATCATTTGCGATAACTGAGCAACTAAGGGTAATCCGTGAGGATGGAAACCCCCCAGCGAAACCATTACTATTTGCATAAATAAAGTTTGCCTCGGAGTTTGAAAACTGAACCCCCTCTGAATTTTTAATAAATGTATTAAATCCTAATGCCTCAGCCTCAGTGGCTAGGGCATGGTCAATCATAAAACTTTCTGTAAGGTCAAAAGGAAAATAAACCTCTAAATCAGCGATATCTTTTGCTAATAGACTTTTATCAGCCAAACCATACCCTTCATCTTCTTGGGTATATTTGGCGATTTGGCAAGCGGATAGAACACAATTTTCTATGGCCTGCAAACTAAAATCAGAGCTAGTAACCAATCCCCTTTTTTTTCCAAAATACACTGAAAGAGAAAAACTTTTATCATTATTCATCTCAATAGTTTCAAGCTCAGAAAGTCTGACAGTTATGCTTTTTCCAGTGGCGACGCTAATTTCTACTTCCGCATCAGAAGCACCATTTGATTTTGCCTTCTCAAGGGCAAAAGCAGCTATGTTACTTAAATCATTGTTGGTCATAATGGTGGTTTTCAATTGGCTAAAGTTAAAATTATAAAACTGTTATGATACAGGTGATTTAAAAAATAAGATTGAGTATAAGTTCCAATCATATGGAAGAAATAAGTAAAACACAGCTAAAAAAACAGTCGCAAGACGTTATCAACTTTGGCAAAGAGATTGCTCAGTTAAGTCAAGACCAACTAAAAAAACTTGGCTTGCCTCAAGATATTGTGGACGCAATCAGTGAATATAAAAAAATAAAGTCTTTGAGCGCAAAAAAAAGGCAACTACTTTTTATTGGACGATTATTGCGGGCAATTAATTTGGATAAGGCACATGCGCAATACGATGTGATCAAGAATCACTCGCAGCACGCACATCAGTTATTTCATTTAGCAGAGCAATGGCGCGACAAGCTTATTTTAACACCAGATTCCATGACCGACTTCATCAATCAGTATCCCAAAACTGACGTTCAACAACTGCGTTCCATACTAAAAAATGCTATAACAGAGAAAGAGAACAATTCAGCCCCTAAATCATCTAGGAGTTTGTTCAAAATAATCAATCAGATTATCAAAGACTAAATACCTACCATCACAGTCATCTCCTCACCCTTGCGAAGAAATGTAACTTTTATAGATTTACCTTTGTTCTGTTGAATGATTTTCACAAATTCACTTGGGTCATTCACTTTTACATCGTTCACAGCTGTAATGCTATCTTTACGTAAAATTCCTGCATTAAAGGCAGGTGAGTCTTTAATCACAGCAATAATTTGAATACCGGGATTCTCAATTTCCGTATTTTGATTTGTAAGCTTAATGAAGTGAGTTCCAAAGGTGGGCTTAGGTAATTTTACCCAATAGGAAGCATAGAACTCATACTTTGCATTCGGGTCCACTAAATCTTTCTCATCAATAATAATCTCGGTCGTATTACCGTCTTTATCAAGCTGCTTAGTTAGAACACTTTCACGCGCTCTTTTGATTGCAGTAGCTCGGGTATTCTCATTAATTTGTCTATCATAAATAAGAACCATATCAGCTTGTATTGATTTTCCATGAGCTAGGGCAAGCTCTGGAGGGAGATTGGTGCTTGTGAAGCCACTAAAACCCATTAGATCGTAACCATCCTCCAACATTTTTATATTGTCAGACTCCCTTGACCAACCCCGCATGATTTTTGTGTCTGGAGATGATACAAACGATTTAAAACCTTTAGGGCTTTGGGATTGATAATTCTTCTCAAAGAGGTTTTCTTCGGCATAGACTAACGAGGATAAGGTTGCAAATATTATAAGAGAGAAATTAATGAGATGTTTAATCATGAAGGGGACCTTAAAGAAATGATAATATAGTTTATATTACTCAAAGAGACATTATGCAGGAAAAAAAATTCATTAAAATTGGCTTAATTTCAATAAGTGACAGAGCGAGTCAAGGTATCTATGAGGATAAAGGCTTGCCAGCGTTAAAAACATGGCTGCAAGAAGCGCTTAAAGAGCCTTTCGACTCTGAAGAATCAATCATCCCTGATGAGTATGAACTGATAACAAAAACCTTAGTTGAATTTATCGATAAAAAAAAATGTGAGCTAATTTTTACTACTGGGGGCACGGGTCCATCAAAACGTGATGTAACACCAGAAGCAACAGTTGCCATCGCTGATAAGACATTACCGGGCTTTGGCGAACAAATGCGCCAAATTAGTCTTAATTTTGTGCCGACCGCAATCTTATCAAGACAAATTGCTGTGATAAGAAAAAATAGCTTGGTTATTAATCTTCCGGGGCAACCCAAAGCAATTAAACAGACGCTTGAGGGACTTAAAGATGCGGAAAACAATACCATCGTGCCTGGTATTTTTGCAGCTATTCCATACTGTTTAGACTTAATTGGTGGTACGCATATTGATACACATGAGTCCATAGTCAAATCATTTCGACCCAAAAAATGACTTTAGAGTTTGAAATCATAAATCGCTATTTCAAAAAAAATACCAACGTACCGCTTGGTATCGGAGATGACGCTGCGCTCATTAATAAAAATAAACGGGAATTTTGGGCGATATCTCAAGACACATTAAATAATGATACCCATTTTTCTTCCGATACCCCTCCTGTTGAACTAGGCTGGAAGGCACTTGCAGTAAATGTTTCTGATATTTATGCCATGGGTGGCAAGCCTAATTATGCATTATTATCTATCTCTTTAAATCAGCATAATGAGAAATGGCTCAAAGGCTTTTCTCAGGGCCTACATGCATGTGCAAAAAAATATGGAGTAGAAATTATCGGAGGAGATACAACTCGAGGAGCAACCTCTATCTCCATCACCATCATTGGAAGTGTTTTTAAAAAAAATGTCCTAAAAAGAGATGCGGCTAAAGTAGAGGACGATATTTGGGTTACTGGAAAAATTGGGTTGGCTGCCATTGGACTCGATTGTGTAAAAAAAAAGATAGCAATGAAAGAAGGTCTAAAAAAAACTTTCATAGAATATTTAAATAAACCCCAACCATCCAACATTTACAGCTTGCAAGCAAAAAAATTATTTCATTCAGCTATTGATATTTCTGATGGTTTAATTGCTGACTTATCACATATTTTAAAGAGCTCTGGGGTATCCGCAGAAATTTTTTCCAACCAACTCCCTGTTCATCCATGGACAAAAAAAAATGAAGCCTATCACTATGCTTTATATGGAGGAGATGACTACCAATTAATTCTAACTGCAGCACAAAAAAATAGAAGTCAAATTGAATTATTAGCCAAGCAAGAGAAAATTAAACTGACCTGTATTGGTAAAATTACCAATGGGAAAAAATTAAAAGTTTTCGATACACATGGAATACCTTTAAAAAATTTAAATAAAGGCTTTTTGCATTTTGATAAATAGAAAATTTTTATTTGCAAATATCAATCATTTTATAGCTCTGGGTTTTGGCGCTGGATTGTTTAAAAAAGGTCCCGGGACTGCTGGTTCGTTGGTAGCCATTCCATTGTTTTTTTTAATAATAAATTTTAATGGCTATATGCAATGGCTTTTTTTAATCACCCTATTTTTTATTGGCATTCATAGTTCGAATATTACCTGTAAGAATTTAAAATTAAAGGACCCCTCATGTATCGTTATCGACGAGATTGTTGCGCTTATAATGCTGCTCTTGTTAATCCCAATCTCTCTTAAAAACTTAGTGTTAGGGTTTATTATTTTTAGGCTGTTCGATATCTTTAAGCCATTTCCAATTTCATGGGCAGAAAAAAAATTCCATGATGGCTTTGGTGTCATGTTAGATGATATTTTGGCTGCATTATTTAGTTTTCTAATTTTTCAAGTTATATATTATGTTTTCTGAGGAAATTTCCACTCTATGCGTCAATTTAGGTCGGCAGTGTGAGGTCAATAGAATAAAGATTGTGACTGCTGAATCTTGCACTGCCGGTCTTCTTTCTGCAGCAATAACGCATATCGATGGCAGTTCAAATTGGTTTGAAAGAGGCTATGTAACATACAGTAATGCAGCAAAGATTGATTGCCTCGATATTAATGCAGAGGATATAGATGCGTTTGGTGCCGTGAGCTCACAAATTGCAACGCAGATGGCATTGGGAGCCTTAAAAAAAACGAGCGCAAATCTGAGTATCGGTATCACGGGCATAGCAGGTCCGACTGGAGGGTCTAAAATTAAACCTGTGGGCACAGTTTACTTTGCCGTTGCAAGGAATGGTCAGATTGTTTTTGAACGTAAAGTGTTGTTTGAAGGTAATCGTGGAATCATTCGCGAGCATGCAGTTATTTTTGCAATAAATACACTGCTGAAGCTTACCTTATAGAGCCAAGTATGAAATAATTAAGCTTCGAAATTTTAATTATTTAGGCACACATTAATGGATGATAATAAACGTAAAGCACTTGATGCAGCTCTGGCGCAAATAGAAAAACAATTTGGAAAAGGCTCCGTCATGAAGATGGATGACTCAAGTGTGATTGAGGGAATTGAGGCAGTTTCCACCGGCTCACTTGGGCTAGATATCGCTCTTGGGATTGGGGGCTTACCGAGGGGTCGTGTGGTAGAAATTTATGGCCCAGAGTCATCCGGAAAGACATCGCTAACGCTATCCGTCATTGCTCAAATGCAAAAAAAAGGTGGGACCGCAGCATTCATTGATGCTGAGCATGCTCTTGATACGCAATATGCAGCTAAGCTTGGAGTAAATGTCCAGGAATTACTCATATCTCAACCTGATACAGGGGAACAAGCGCTTGAAATAACCGATATGTTAGTTAGAAGCGGTTCTGTTGATATCGTTGTTATTGATTCGGTTGCCGCTCTGACTCCGCGGGCAGAGATTGAGGGTGATATGGGTGACTCTCATATGGGTTTACAGGCAAGATTAATGTCTCAGGCCTTAAGAAAGCTCACCGGTAATATTAAAAAAACAAACACGATGTTAATTTTTATTAACCAAATTCGTATGAAGATTGGGGTTATGTTTGGTAATCCTGAAACAACAACAGGAGGTAATGCCTTAAAGTTTTACTCCTCTGTTCGCTTAGATATTAGACGCATTGGGGCAATCAAAAAAGGTGACGAGGTTATAGGGGCAGAAACTCGCGTAAAAGTGGTTAAAAATAAAGTAGCGCCTCCTTTCAGACAAGCAGAATTTGATGTACTTTACGGCGAGGGAATTTCTCGTGAAGGAGAAATAATTGATCAAGCGGTAAACCTTGATTTAATTGAAAAGGCTGGGTCATGGTACAGCTACAATGGCGAAAAAATTGGACAAGGCAAAGACAATGTTAGGGAGTACCTAAAATCCAATAAAAAAGTTACACAAGAAATTGAACAAAAAATTATGGAGAAAGCTAACATCATTAATGCTGAAATGATTACATCTGAGGATGCTGCAGAAATAAACACTGCCGAGGATTAGGCATATTAATGACTCACTAAAGCTCCTTAAAAAAAGAGCTCTTTACTACCTTGGTAAAAGAGAATACTCCCGCCATGAACTTTCAAATAAACTTCGTTTGTATGCCTTTGAATTGGAGATAGAGCAAAAAGAAATTGAAATTTTACTTGATGAGCTAGAGAGTAATGATTGGCTCTCTGATAAACGTTTCGTTGAGCAATTTATTCATACTAAAAAAAGTAAATATGGCTCAAGAAAAATTTCTCACGAGCTTTCTGCTAGGGGTATTGATGAGGAGCTTATAGCAAAAAACTTAATGCCTCTGAAAGATGAGGAATACTTTTTTGTCAAAAACATATGGGTAAAAAAATTTAATACAATTCCAAAAACAAATGATGAAAAATTAAAACAAATTCGATTTTTGCAAAGTCGAGGTTTTGATTTATCATTAATTCACCAAATCATTTCGGGAAAAGACAAAAATTAAATAATGAAAAGCAGTAATGAAATTAGATCGGAATTTCTTAAATTCTTCAAGAGCAAGGGGCATAAAATTTTACCGTCAAGCAGTCTTGTGCCAAGCGATGACCCAACACTCTTATTTACCAATGCTGGCATGAATCAGTTTAAAGATATTTTTCTTGGAGCAGAAAAAACAAACTACCATACAGCCAGTACAAGTCAACGCTGCGTGCGAGCAGGTGGAAAACATAATGATCTAGAAAATGTTGGTTATACAGCAAGGCACCATACTTTTTTTGAAATGCTTGGTAATTTCAGTTTTGGCGACTATTTCAAAAAAGAGGCCATCTCTTATGCATGGGAATTACTTACCAGCATATATCAAATTCCAGAAGAGAAGTTAATTGTAACGGTTTATGCAGAAGATGAAGACGCCTATCAGATTTGGCACAAAATTATTGGCCTTGCTGAAAATAAAATCATTCGTATTGGAGACAATAAAGGTGAAAAATATGCTTCAGATAATTTTTGGATGATGGGAGACACTGGACCTTGCGGACCCTGTAGCGAAATATTTTATGATCATGGCCCTGCAATTGCAGGTGGTCCTCCAGGCTCAAAAAATGAAGATGGTGATAGATTCATTGAAATCTGGAATCTCGTTTTTATGCAGTACAACCGTGATGAAAAAGGCATCATGCATGATCTACCTAAACCTTCTGTGGATACGGGAATGGGTCTAGAGCGCATTGCTGCCGTTCTTCAAGGTGTTCATCAAAATTACGATATTGATTTATTTAAAACTCTTATCGACAGTGCAGCAAAAATTACAAATGCTAAAGATGTGAATCATCCCTCCCTTAAGGTCATTGCCGATCATATTCGCGCAACAACATTTCTAATTCATGATGGCATCCTGCCATCAAATGAGGGGAGAGGTTATGTGTTAAGAAGAATCCTACGACGCGCAATAAGACATGGCTATAAGTTAGGTATGCGGAAGGCTTTTTTCCATCAGCTAGTTGAAGTAACTGCTGAGGTTATGGGTGATGCTTGCAGTATATCGCAAGACAAAATTAGTATGATTGAGGAAGAAATCTTAAATGAGGAAAATCGTTTTTTTGAAACGATTGATAACGGCATGACGATTCTAAATGATTCCTTAAATAGCGTCATTACAACTAAGCAAAAAATTCTCTCCGGAAAAGTAGCTTTTAAACTCCATGATACATTCGGTTTTCCTCTCGATCTGACGGCAGATATTTGTCGTGAACATAGCATAGACGTAAATCATGAAGAATTTGAATCTGAAATGGCAAAACAAAAAACTCGAGCGCGAAGCTCTGGAAAATTTAAAGCTCTAGAAACCTTTGCTTTTTCTGGTCCAGATACAATTTTTGTTGGTTATGAAGCAACAGAAACAGAATCAACCATCATAGGTTTATATGTAAATAATGAGTCTGTAAATAAAATGGATGAGGGGGCCAAAGGCTTATTAATACTTGATCAAACCCCATTTTACGCTGAGTCAGGTGGTCAAATTGGTGACTCTGGTCACATAAGCAACAAAAATTTTGTTTTTGAAGTGACCACTACCTTAAAAGTAAACAAAACCATTTTTGTTCATGAAGGTATTGTTAAAAAAGGTAATGTAAAAATTAATGACCATGCACAAGCATCGATTGATGTTTTCAGACGTGAAGCCATCAAGAGAAATCACTCTGCCACCCATTTGCTTCATAAGGCACTAAAAATGGTTTTAGGTGAGCATGTTGAACAAAAAGGCTCTCTGGTAACAGAGGATAGAACGCGTTTCGATTTTTCACACCCCAAAGGGTTAACTGACATAGAAAAAAGTGAAGTTGAAAAAATTGTTAACAATGAGATTTTAAAAAATCAAGCTACTCAAACAAGAATGATGGCAATAAAAGAAGCGCAAAAAGAAGGCGCTATGATGTTATTTGGTGAAAAATATGATGAGAATGTAAGGGTTTTAGATATCGGAAACAGTAGAGAGTTATGTGGGGGAACGCACGTAAGCCAAACTGGGGATATTGGACTATTCAAAATTCAAACAGAGTCTGGTGTCGCATCCGGGATTCGTCGAATCGAGGCTACTTCAGGACTAAACGTGATTAATCTTTTACATCATCAACAAACATTATTAGAAAATGTTGCAAAAGAATTAAACACAAGCGCTAATGATGTCATGGATAAATTGCGTCAGTTATTGACCCAATTTAAAGAAAATGAAAAAGCCATCAGTACTCTTAAAACCAAATTAATGAACAATCAAGGAGAGGATTTAACCTCAAGTGCGATAAAAATTAAAGATTTCAATTTTCTTGCGGCACAAGTTGAAAATACGGGGCCCAACGAATTAAGAGAAATGATTGATAAAATTAAAACAAAACTTAAAACAGCCGTTATAATACTGGCCACTCACGATAATAGTAAAATATCACTCGCTGTTGGTATCACTGATGATTTAACTGATAGATTCAAAGCTGGTGCTATTGCAAAAATTATGGGTGAGCAACTAGGAGGGAAAGGTGGTGGTCGAGATAATATGGCAATGGCTGGAGGGTCAAAAATAAGTTCTTTAGATCTGGTTCTGTCAGATATCAAAAATTATCTTAATCAATAATAAATTATGTCTTTAATTGTTCAAAAATTTGGTGGTACTTCTGTAGCCAATCCGGAGCGTATCAAAGCTGTTGCTGATAAGGTAGCAAAATATAAAAGCCAAGGACATGACATTATTGTGGTAGTTTCAGCCATGTCAGGTGAAACCAACAAACTGGTAAGCTTGACTGAAGAGATGATGACTCAACCTGATCCACGTGAATATGACATGGTTGTCTCCTCAGGGGAACAGGTTACATCAGGTCTGACTGCATTAGCGCTCATCAATTTAGGTATTAAAGCAAAAAGTTATGCTGGTCATCAAATAAAAATTTTGACTGATGATGCATACACCAAAGCAAGAATTCTAAGTATAGATAATAAAAAAATTAATACTGATTTAGAGCAAGGGTACGTCATTGTAGTAGCTGGGTTTCAAGGTGTAGATAAAAATGGGGACATCACTACTTTAGGAAGAGGTGGCTCTGATACCACGGCTGTTGCAATTGCAGCCGCCCTCAAAGCCGATGAATGTCAAATATACACTGATGTTGATGGTATTTATACCACTGACCCAAGGCTGGTGCCTGAGGCACGCAAACTAAAATCAATTACTTTTGAAGAAATGCTTGAATTAGCAAGTTTAGGTTCAAAAGTATTGCAAACTCGTTCTGTGGAATGTGCGGGTAAATTTAAAGTAAAGTTAAGAGTTCTCTCCAGCTTTGAAGCTGCTGGTGAGGGAACTATCATAACATTTGAGGAAGATGAAAAAATGGAGAATCCAATTATTTCTGGTATTGCATTCAATCGAGATGAGGCAGAGGTCAATATTTTAGGTGTACCTGACAAACCTGGTATTGCATATCAAATTTTAGGTCCTGTTGCGGATGCGAATATTGACGTTGATATGATCATTCAAAATATTGGAACAGATGGTGCCACAGACTTTACCTTCACTGTGCACAAAAGAGACCTTAAAAAAACATTGGATATTTTGAATAGCAAAGTGAAAGATCATGTTGGCGCTAAAGAGGTTCTTAGTGACGATAAAATTGCGAAATTATCCTTAGTAGGCGTGGGTATGAAATCTCACGCAGGGGTTGCAAGTAAAATGTTTAGAACATTATCTGAAGAAGCCATTAATATCAGCACTATCTCAACAAGTGAAATTAAAATCTCAGTTATTCTTGAGGAAAAATCTTTGGATGATGCCGTCAAGGCATTACACAAAGCTTTCGAACTCGATAAAAACATCACGATTTAGCCTTAAATCATTTAGAATTATATTTTCGGAGAGCTGGCCGAGTGGTCGAAGGCACTTCCCTGCTAAGGAAGCATACGGGGTTAACCTGTATCGAGGGTTCGAATCCCTCGCTCTCCGCCACTTTAATATTTCACAAACTTGAACAGATAAATTTTAAAAATGGATAGACAAACCATATATCTTGCTGGAGGTTGCTATTGGGGTTTAGAGCACCTACTATTAGAAATAAATGGTGTGATAGAAACCCAGGTAGGATTTTCGGGTGGGCATGTTAAAAATGTTTGCTACAAAGAGGTAACGAAAGGTGACACTGGGCATGCCGAGACAGTTTTGATTGAATTCGATGCATCAATTATAGATTTAGCTGATTTACTTGAAAGCTTTTTCAAAATTCACAATCCAACAACGACAAATCAACAAGGTAATGATAGAGGTTCGCAGTATCGCTCTGCTATTTTTTATACTAATCAAACTCAAAAACAAATCGCACTTGAAGTAATTCAAAAAGTTAGCAATTCAAAAAAATGGGGTGCACCAATCGTAACCATAGTTGAGCAATTTGGTGCATTTTATCCCGCAGAAGAAAATCACCAAAAGTATTTACAAAAAAATCCGCTTGGTTATACCTGTCACTTCAAAAGAGACATTGATTTTAATTAATTTGGCATAGAAATTGCTTTTAATTAATTGAAGCTTTTAATTTAATCTTGGAGATTTTTGTGCGTTCATTTTACATTCTATTCCTGTTAATTTTTTCTACTCAAATCAGTGCACAAAATAATTTTTACCCAACACACATAACAATGATCTCGCCGCAAATAAATGCTTATCAAAATACGAAATATCATGACAACATTCCTGAACCAGAGATTAAAACTTGTGAATTAGAGGAGGAAGGTTTTTTTACATCCCTCTTTCCAGAAAATGATGACTCAGAAAGAACCTTTATGGGGATTGAGTTAGATTATATCGAATTTGGTCTTTCGCTAGTGTCTATTGGAGTGGATTTTATTATTCCCGGCCAATAACGCTAAAAGTGTGAAAAAAAAATATAAATAGAGTTTTTTTTAGTATAATTTTGAGATGTTTTTTTTAAAGAATTTTTTTCGATTTCATTTAAAAAGTCTTGCCTCTCTCTTTTTTGCTCTCATTTTATCTGGTTGCGGAACATTTGATGAGCTCCTTCAAATTGGACCTGACAGCGTGGAAGATGGACGTGGGCAATTCAATACTGTGATTGCTGAGACTAATGATCAACAGTTACTTCTTAACCTCGTCAAAAGGAGATATGGAGATAACACTGCCTTACTGGAGGTAAATAGCGTTTCGACGACTCTTGAGTGGAAACGTGGAGGCAATCTGGGTCTTACTCTATTTGACGGGGGTGAAGATGCCAATAGTTTAGGTATTGGCGCCAATGGTGCCTATACAGAGAGACCCACCATTACATACTTGCCAGTAAAGGGTCCTGATTTAATCAAGAAGAATTTAAGTCCTCTTGACCCAGAAGTCTTAATTCTGCTCTCACGTTCCGGTTGGAGATTGGAACGCATCATGCGCCTTACTCTGAATAGCATTAACGACCTCGACAATGCTGCTGCTGCAAGTGGGCCGACCCCAGCGTTTGCGCCCGATACATCAGACTTTGAAAAATTATTGTCCGTTATAGAAAAAGTAGGTCATGGTCAATTTGTTTTAGGCTACACCATAATAAATGACCAAAAAGTTTTAGCTCTTGACGCCCGTATGGAAATGCTAGAACGACCAGAAATGCAAGACTTTACTAAGATTTTGAAAGTTGATAAGCACTCTTTCTATGTCGTCAATGTTGAAGGTAATACCGACTATCGATCAAATAAGGAAATTGATATTAAAGTCAGATCCCTATCGGGTATAGAATTTTATTTAAGTCACGGCGTTCAGGTTCCCGAAGAACATATCATGCAAAACAAAGTGCAGATCACAAAGACAGCAGACGGTGAAGTTTTTGACTGGGATAGTATCTTCGGTGATTTATTTCAAATTCAAAGTTCACGTCAAGAGCCAAGCGAGGAGATCGCGGCGGTAAAATGTTTTTGGAGAGGTTATTGGTTCTATATAGATGACACTGATATAGGAAGTAAAAACACCTTTATGTTACTTAATCAGATCACAGCACTTCAATCAGGAGCCATGGATAAATCCGGTCCGCTACTCACCTTACCCGTTAACTAGCCAACAAAGTTTTAAGTTATAATATCGCAACGCGCCCGTAGCTCAGCTGGATAGAGTACTTGGCTACGAACCAAGGGGTCAGGAGTTCGAATCTCTTCGGGCGCGCCATTTCCTGGGTATTTGCGCCCGTAGCTCAGCTGGATAGAGTACTTGGCTTCGAACCAAGGGGTCAGGAGTTCGAATCTCTTCGGGCGCGCCATTATTCTCAAGAATTTACTTGAAGAAAATATTCAACGTAATCAGGATCAATAGCCCTCATTTTATCAATAAGAGTGGACTGAGAAATCGTATCATTTTTAATTTTAGCGATCGCATAAAGTTCGGATAACGAATCCAAATGACGATCATTAATCATTAAAGCCTTTTCAAAATCCTTGATTGCTTCGGAGTAATTATCTAATTTAGACTCAGCTATGCCAAGGTAATACCAAGCATCGGGGCTACCTTGCTCAGATTGCGTCCATGTCTTAGCAATTTTTTTCATCTGCTGCCAGTTCTCCTGTTGCATTGGAACAATTACCTGCATAAAAAAAGGCTTCTCAGCGTCAGGGAGGCTCCAGAAAGGAGGCTCTGAGCTCATCAGATCATTTTGTGGTGTTTTCTGAAGTAAGTCGCTAATCCACTCAACTGGCAAACAATAAAAATGACCTAACCTTTTACCAGGGCTTTTAAAGGTTGTAATGCCAATTAAATTAAAATCAAGGTCGAATAATGCTCCTCCACTTGAACCAACAGTAAAGGTCGCAGAGGTACGAATAATATTGCCGCCTTCAAATTGATGTAAACCTTTTACCTTTCCGTAGGAAGGGAGTGGTACTGGATTATCGTTAGGAAACGTTAAGGCAAAAACTTTATCCTCATAACTTATAGACTCAGTTTTACCCATCTTAACCGGCGGTAATGGCAGATCATCAAATTGTAAAATACATAAATCGTGTCCCCAGTCAGCAAAAACGGCAATGGGCACATAGGTTTTAAAATATTTCACAACGTTGACGCCTTTTGAGTCAGCAAACACATGGCAATCGGTAGCGACATGATTTTCCTTAATGACGACACCAGAGCCAGTTCCTGTAACCCCATCACCATATGTTACCCATATGTGAACCATGGATTCGCTTATACCAAAGAGCTCTGATTGGGCAGGATAGGCATGTCCTTTAAAAGATATGACACATAGCAAAAGTAAGAAAAGTTTAGTTTTATTTATTAAATAATCCATCTGTTTATGATTTACTATTATTCATTTAATTCAATTTATCATTAAATGCAACGCGATGCCAAAACAATTTCTCTGGTTATTGTCCTCAATATCAGCTATTTTTTTGTTGAATATTATTTTGCACAAAAAATCAGCTCCGTTTCACTCTTCGCCGATAGTATAGATTTTCTTGAAGATGCGAGTTCTAATTTTATTGCACTTTTTTTTATGAATGCCGCTATCGTTTACCGAAGATACATTACTTTCCTGCTGTTAAGTATTTTTATACTCCCCGCATTTGGTGCAATTTTCCTTATTGCACAAAAAATAAGTCAGTCGACCGTACCGGAACCGTTTACATTGACATCTGTCGCCCTTGGGGCATTGCTGATAAATCTAATTTGCAGCCTCTTGTTGAGAAAATATAAAAAGGCATCTAACACCTTGCTTAAGGTGATTTATTTTTCTGCAAGAAATGATGTCATCAGCAATCTTGCCATTATTATTGCGGGCATTATTACATTTTTTTATACCAGCCAATTACCTGACCTTATTGTGGGGACCATTATTTTTATTGTCAATCTGATGGCAATAAG
>Ga0255773_10002214_pt1 | contig 18358 bp, 20 predicted proteins | sample 011ome_17_FD_179971 | JGI IMG/M metagenome (GOLD analysis project Ga0255773, IMG submission 179971) | Coastal salt marsh microbial communities from the Groves Creek Marsh, Skidaway Island, Georgia - 011502XT metaG (version 2) | ecosystem: Environmental > Aquatic > Marine > Intertidal zone >...
CGTGACGTTTCCTAGGCCAAAAGACATTTCTGCGCCACGTCCACCGAGGGAAACAACTTCCGTACCCGCAGTGTCTGTGAAGATGCTCTTGCCTTTGTAGGTCGCAGTTTCAAGTAAGCGGTTCAGTTCAACTGCGATTGCCTCGAATTCGGCGTCAATCGCATCACTGTCATCACTGGTGTTTGTATCATTTGCCGCAAGCACCGCCAGCTCTTGCAATCTCGCGACCAAGCCTGAGGCTGAGTCCAACACGCGCATGCCAGTCTCAAGGTATCCCATGACGACTTGCGCACCCTTGATCCCAGCCTTTGTACCGACAAAGTCCAATCTGAATGTATCGGCCATTGCCACGTAGGAAGATCTATCACCGGCATTCGCGTTCGCTTTGCCTGTGGCCAATCTCTCCATACTCTTACTGACTTCATTATTCGCCCGAGACAGGGACGTCTCAACCTTATAGAAGGCCGTCGTAGCGCCAATATTTGCCATCTCTTGTCCTCCCCTAAGTTTAACTAATCAGCTGTAGTAGGCCTTGTTGACCCTGGTTTGCTTGTGCGAGCATCGCCGTTGCGGCTTGCTGCAGGATTTGGTTCTTTGCCAAGTGTGCCGTCTCCATTGAGAAGTTGACATCGTTGACTGTGTTATAACCGAGCTCATACTGAGCAGTGAGATCGGTCGTGTAGTTTATGGCACTTTCAAGGGCCGCATATTGGGAACCAGCCTCAACACGCGCTGTGTTGATTAGAGCCTGCACATCCTCAATGAGAGAGGTTAGGGTATTGGTAGCTTGACCACCATCAACCCAAGGCGTTTCGCTTAAGCTCGTAAAGTCACCGTCACCATCAACAGTTATTAAATCAACCGCGCTGTCACCAGCGTCTGTGCTCTTATATAGAACCGTTCCCATTCCAAAGGTCATTTCGGCGCCGCGGCCCCCCAATGAAACAACGAAATTATTTGCACCATCGGCATCAAATAGCTCCGCACCTTTGTAGGTCGACTTTGTTAGTAGACGATGGAACTCCTTCGCAAGGGCATCGGCCTCGGCATTAATGGCGGTACCATCTTCCTCAGTATTGGTATCGTTTGCGCCCAAAACCGCCAATTCTTGAAGCCTGGACAATAGTCCTGAGGCTGAATCCAAAACGCGCATTCCCGTTTCGAGATACCCCATCACCACAGACGCACCCTTAATACCGGCCTTTGTTCCCACAAAGTCCAATCGGAATGTGTCTGCCATTGCCACGTAGGAAGACCGGTCGCCTGCGTTCGCATTGGCTTTACCTGTAGCTAGTCTTTCCATACTCTTGCTGACTTCGCTGTTCGCCCTCGTCAAAGATGTCTCCACCTTATAGAAGGCCGTAGTTGCCCCTATATTAGCCATTATAGTCCTCGGTTTACGTAACTGGCGACAGCCACAAGCCGCCAGCTACTGGGTTAAGTACTAACCCTGGATCAGCTGAAGTAACCCCTGCTGTCCTTGGTTAGCCTGCGAGAGCATCGCGGTGGCAGCTTGTTGCAGAATTTGGTTTTTGGCCAAGTGTGCCGTCTCCATGGAGAAGTTCACGTCATTGACCGTGTTGTATCCAAGCTCATACTGAGCTGTGAGATCTGTTGTATAGTTTACGGAGCTTTCGAGTGCCGCGTATTGCGAGCCAGCCTCAACACGTGCCGTGTTCAATTTACCCTGAATTTTCTCCAAGATCCCAGTAACAAGACCAGTGTTCGCACCCGCGTCAGATGGCTTGACCGCAACACCAGTTGTATAGGAATAGCTTCCCACTTCTCCAGTCCTCAGGCGCGCATAGGTCAGAGCAGCGCCTGCCGCGACAACGACCGCCGCATCCTCCCCTTCACCTTCGATTATATCCTCAGCCGCCTTAAGTGTTGAGTCGGCCGCGCCAGAAGCGCGATCACCGTCAGAAATTGCATTCTCGTAATCAATCTTCGTTTTGTTCACGTATAGGGCGGAATATTCATCGGTAATTGTGACGTTTCCCATGCCAAATGACATCTCCGCGCCGCGACCACCCAATGACACTTTATCCTGAAATGCACCCGCGGTGTTGAAGAGCGCCTTGCCCTTGTACGTTGCGTTCTCCAACAGACGGTTAAACTCAACTGCAATCGCCTGGAATTCCGCGTCAATCGCCGTGGCATCATCCGTCGTGTTTGTGTCGTTCGCACCCAAAACTGCCAACTCTTGCATGCGTGAAACGAGGCCAGCAGCCGAGTCAAGCACGCGCATGCCTGTCTCAAGGTAACCCATCACAACTGAAGCGCCCTTGATACCAGCCTTCGTGCCAACAAAATCCAATTTAAAGGTATCCGCCATCGCAGCATATGACGACCTGTCACCCGCATTGGCATTTTGCTTACCAGTCGCAAGACGCTCCATGCTCTTGCTCACTTCATTGTTCGCTCGAGACAGTGATGTCTCAACCTTATAAAACGCAGTAGTTGCACCGATATTAGCCATAACCATGTTCTCCTTTTCAATACGAGGTTTCTGCTATCTCACCTAACAAGTACGACGCAGATCAAATTTGTTTAGTCAAAATGATAACAACCTAGAGGGTGTCAAAATTCTGACATTTTCCGCCTGTCAATTAATCTTTTTGGCACTTGGCACGAAAAGTTGTAAATTTCTTGAAACAACTGAGGCAGCTAAGATGAAACTAGATTTTGGATTACAGCTTTCACAACGTCAGGGTATAACGCTGACCGCCCAAGTGCAGCAGGCAATTAAGCTATTGCACATGACAAACTTGGAAATTGGCGAGTATGTGGCCGAACAGTTCATGGAAAACCCATTCATTGAGAACGCCACTTTTGGTGAAAAAAACCTTGCGAAATTAACGAAAAATTCGTCCGATGCCGATGTTGATTTAAAAATGGCAGACAAACCATACGCTAATGATGCAGGCTCGACAAAATTAAGTAATGAAAATCAATTTGAAACGGGAGAAAGCTATATTCCCCGCAGCACTGTATCGAAGGCGATCCCAGATTTCGACTTGACCACACTGGTTGTCTCAGAGAAGCCATCACTTTACGCACACGTCAATGAATTCATAAAGACGCTTCGACTTCCCGCATTCGAAGAACTTATAGCGGTGAAGCTGATGGAGGCCCTTGAGCCGACCGGTTGGATCGGGGAAGATTGGAAGCAAATTGCATCAACTCTTCAATGTGAAGGCGAAAAGGTTGAGCATGTCCTTTCCAAATTGCAGGAAATTGAGCCGGCTGGCTTATTTGCCAGAAGTTTAAAGGAGTGCCTAAAACTTCAAGCTCAGAGTAGAGACTGTCAGTCGGAAAAGCTTGATCTTCTGCTTGAAAACCTACATCTCATGGGATCCGGAAAATTTGACCTACTCAAGCGACGCTGTGGATTTAGCGACGGAGAAATGGTTGAGCTATTTAAAATCATCAAATCATTTGATCCAAAACCAGGTCTACAATTTGAAACATCTGATACTCCAATACGCGAGCCAGATCTGAAAGTTTCTAAGACAGACGCAGGATGGATTGTCGAATTAAATAATTCAACGCTGCCAAGCGTGGTCGTGTCAAAAGACTTAAGCAATAAATTTAAGTCACGTGTCCAATCCAGTGACGAAAAGAATTTCATTCAAGAAAAACTAAACGAAGCCCGATGGCTCACCAGTGCAATAGCAAAAAGAAACGAGACGATGCTTAAGGTCGGGACTGCAATTATTGAGCGTCAAAAAGGATTTCTTGAGCGCGGGGCTGAACATATCGAACCAATGGTTTTGAATGATATTGCCGAGGCAGTAGGTATGCATGAAAGTACCATTAGCCGGGTAACCACAGGTTCATTAATTCAAACGCCGCGTGGTACGCTAGAACTAAAAGCATTCTTCAGTGTAGGAATAAAACAAGAGGGCGAACGTGAAAGCGCATCTGCCTCATCAATCCGGCACCACGTCAAGAAATTAATCTGCAACGAGGAACCTGACAGCCCACTCAGCGACGATCTCATCGTTGAGATGCTCAATGAAAAGGGAATACAAGTCGCGAGGCGGACCGTTGCAAAATATCGGAAAATGGAAAAAATTCCGTCATCGTTCGCTCGTAAGAGAAGAAACGTGCTATCAGGCGTAGCATAAAAGTCTAATTAATTTCTCATTCTTAGCTAACTACGTTCGATTTTTCGATAATTTTCGGCGACTTTTGGCGGGACTTTATCACATGCCGTTCATATCGAATCTTATTGGTCCGATCTATTTTACGCACAATTTCAGCAACATCTTTTTCATTTGTTGCCGCGATTGTCATATAATGTGTTTTATCCTCATAAAGAGTAAAAGAACGCAAAATATTTATTTGAGACAAGTATACAAATCGTGACAATACGAAATATGTGATCAAAAATAAGTAAAAATTAACAAACCCAGCGACACCGTAGCAAACAATTAAAGCCGTAAGCGGCGGAAGAAGACGAAATTTAAGGCACCACAATACTGGAAACCACATCGCCAGTGGGTCTTTTTCCAAAGACAATATATCGCACGTATTTTTTCTATCACGATAAACTTCATAATTTCTATAGGAAGTAAAATCAGCTATGATATGGTTTTTAAAGTCATCCAAGGCCCATTGAGTTTCTTGTTCTGTTGCCAAGCCAAATCTACTCTCTACAGGAGAGTTCACTAAAATATCAAAAACCTGTCCGTCACGCCAAAATGTTAAAAGCCATTCTGATTGCTCTTCGGCATCCTTTTTGAAAAGCTCTCGAAAGTTTTGAGGACCGTCAAGATACTGCTTACCGTCAACGGCAATTAATATGTCACTTTCCTTGAGCCTTTTGACATAGTCCTGAACTGTGAGCCCCCTTGTCGCAATTTTCAAGAGTTGCCCATTTTGTTCAAAATTGGGTCCCGCATTATCAACTTCTAAGTTGTCACTTTGAGCGATATCTGTAACCGTTTCTGCCATATCATCTCACTTTTCAGTTTAATTGCAGCGGATTGGATTGAGGCTTAGCCGCATTCTTTGGTTTTGTTGTTTTGGCAGCGGGTTGCGCGACGGCTCTTTTAGCCTCCAGCATTTTGGCTGCCATTTCCTTTTGAAGCATCATGATTTCATCAAGACGAATTTTAATATCATCAAGTGAAACTTTCCGCTCGACAATCTCACCAACTACGTCCTCTTGTGCTGTAGGCGCCAAGATTTCTTTTATAGCATCAAGCTTTGATAGAACGTCTGATTGAGTGTCATTATTATCCGCAACGAGCTGTGAAGAAGTTTTTTGAACAAATTCATTTATTAGTCGTTCCATCTCAACGACGCTGTTTTTTATAGCCGCATTATATCTCTTGTCCGCATCCGCAAGGTCTGTCGTGGCCTTTGTTGTAGCTGACTTCAAATCAGTCAGAGTTTCCTTAATAACCTCTTGATTTGTCGTGTTCTGCTCAACAATCGAGAGCGATGCCTTTAAATTTCCAATGTTCTCGGCAATTATAGCAACTGACTCGCGTGCCATTTCGGAATTGTCTTTTAGCGTTTTTATATTGTTAAAATACATCAGCAATGACGCGGAGATTGCAATCACTGCGGCTGCCATTGAACTAATAAAAATAATGCTCACGGACTGATAGATTCTTTTCGCTTTAATGTTTACAACTTCGAATTGCTCTTTGATGTTGTTGAATTCTTCAGCGACATTGGTGGCGGTATCAGCTGCATCCAGCGCTACTTTAATGCTTTCTTCGATTGTGGAGTTAGATGATTTTGCCGGCATGTTTATTTATCTCACGTGTTTTTTTGAAAGATTTCTTCTCGTAATATGCACAATCCGTGCCAGACGCATTTTTCACTTCTTGACATGGTATCGTATTTGATTTGAAACCAAATTTATTACAGCCCCAGGGACGATTTTTGTCATGGGTCACAAAATAGTATTTACAATTTCCACATACAATGTTCATTTTTTGTAAAGCTTTTTGACGAGTTCACTAATTTGAAATCTAAACGTTGCGACAACACTCAGTGTACCCCCAAAGCCAATTACGAGGCCTTTCAATGCGTCACCACTCTGGTATGCCGATATTCCTTTAACGACTAACAGCAGGCCAAAACCAAAAAAAACAAGAGAGGATATGAACTCCCCCAAAGATCTTGATCTACGTAGTCGCATTGTTATCGCCTAACACTTTTCCAGACTCGTCAAATTGGAGATCGTCTGGAATTTCAAAGTCTTGTAATTCAGCATCCACACCACGCTCCAATTGATAGACATATGCTAAAATCGCAGCAACAGCAGAATAGAGTTTCTCTTCAACAGCGAGACCTATATCCCCCGTAAAATATAAGGCCCGCGCAAGCAACGGCGATCTGACAATTGTTTTCTCATAATTCTTAGCTTCTTCAATGATACGTTTAGCTATGTGACCTTTGCCCATTGCAATTATAACGGGCACTGTATCTGTTGCAGGATCATACCGTAATGCAATCGCAAAATGTATTGGGTTTGTAATGATCGCCGTAGCATTTTTTACATCTTTCAGAGCCTCATTTTGACGTGTTGCACGCTGGCTTGCCTCCATCTGCATGCGGCGCATACGAGACTTAACTTCAGGTGAACCTTCGGTTTCCTTGAATTCATCTTTTAGATCTTGGCGCGACATGCGCAATTTTTGCAACCAAGAGTATCTACTCCATGCATAATCTCCCAAGGCAATTGCCCCCAATAAAATCACTAGAGTTAAAATCAATAAGATTAGCAAGCTGTAGCTCAACCTAATAGCGTCTTGCAAATTCATGGCACTTAAATAAACCAATTGAGGCAGGAATAGCCAGATACATGCCGCGACTGCACCTGTTAGAAATACTACTTTTGCGATTGATTTAAGCAATTCAACGAGTCCTTTGATCGAAAAAATTCGCCCCAATCCCTTGAATAAATCTAACTTGTCAAATTTGAATGAAACGTTTTTTGAATTGAACTGTATCATGCCGCCAACGACTGACTGCGTTACTATGATAAATAGAAATGTAGGGAGCCCAAATATGCCACCCACAACAAATATTATCTTTAAACTGTCCCAGATTTTTGTATATCTCAAATTTTGTAGTTCCTCTTGGTGTGAAAGTTCAAACAATGACGACCAAGTATCTATAATTTTGCCCGAAAAATAGCTCATACTTACAAGCAAAAGTAACCCACACAAACTTGTTGCAAACACAAACATTTCTCGTGATGAGAGAACATCTCCATCTTCACGCGCCTTGTCCAAGCGTCGTTGAGAGGGCGCCTCTGATTTTTCCTGTGATTGATCGTTTTCAGCCATCACCAACTCCAAGTAATAATTTATCAACGACGCTTAACGCCGTATCAAGCAGATCATTAAACGCATACTGTAGCGCATCGACTGAGAAATATAATGTCAGAAAGGTACCCAGAATTGTCATAGGGAACCCGAACGAGAATAAGTTTAGCTGGGGGGCTGATTTTGTAATGAAACCTATTCCTACGTTCATAAAAAAGAGCACTGCAACAATTGGTAATGCAATTATGGCAGCCTTTTCGTAAACTATGCCTGACGCATCCAAAGTAGTTTGTATAAAATGTTGGGAGCGACCGGTAACCCCCAAAGGAAATATCTCAAAACTCTTGTATATTGTTTTGAAAATAAACAGATGCCCATTGGCAGAAAAAAATAAAACCAACAAGAAAAGCGAAAAAATTTGGCTTATCACTGGAGATTGTGACCCGTTCGCAGGGTCTAATTGTGACGCGAATGACAACCCAGACGTTGCTGCAATCTTTTCTCCTGCCAATTGGACTGCGCCGAAACAGATCGTTAGCACCATGCCTGCAGATATACCAATAAAGATTTCCATAACTATGATTATTATGAGTTTTCCACTGAAAAACATAGAAGTATCTGGCAAATCAGCAACCATAAGTACTGCAAGAGCCAAAACAACTGAAAATACTATTCTAATTTGCAGTGGTATCATACGAGACCCGAAGAATGGCGAGGCCACTAAAAATGCTCCCACACGCAAAGAGCAAACGAAAAGCAATAAAATTTGACTATACAAAGCCTGCAATCCGAGGCCAGAAATTCCTTGAACCTCTTGCATCTAAAGACCTTTTCGTGCGATTTCGTCAAAAATAAATGAAAAGTAGTCCGTAAGCTCATTCAAAGTATATGGAGCAAGTACTGCGAGAGCACCCAGTACGACAAAAAGTTTTGGAACAAAGCTAAGCGTCATTTCTTGGATCGATGTTGCCGCTTGAATCAGGCCGATGAATAATCCAATGCCCAAAGCGATTGCTAAAATAGGGCCGGCAGTCATAATTATTTGCCAGAATGCCAGGCTCAGATATTGTACATTTTGATCAAACGCCATTTCACATTACCATAAAAGTAGAAGAAAGTGATCCAAGCGTCATTGCCCAACCATCCACAAGAACAAATAGCAAAAGTTTAAATGGCAACGAAATTAGCATCGGCGACAACATCATCATACCGAGCGACATGAGGATAGATGCAATGACCATATCGATTACCAGAAATGGCAAGTATATTAGAAAGCCAATTTCAAATGCGGTTTTCAACTCTGATGTTATGAATGCAGGCAATACAATATTGATAGGCACAGACTGGGGATCCTCGAACGGCCCCTTCTCTGCAAGATCAGTAAACATAAGTAGAGTATCTTCACGAGTATTTGCGATCATAAACTCTTTCATAGTTGCCAAACCTTGAGCCAGCGCAATGTTGAGTTCAATCTGGCCATCAAGAAAAGGGGCGAGCGTCTCAGTGTACAATAGGTCAAAAACTGGGCCCATTACAAAAAAAGTTAAGAATAATGCAACGGCAATCAAAACTTGGTTTGGCGGTGTTTGCTGAGTGCCTAAAGCTTGTCGCAAAATAGACAAAACTATTATAATGCGAGTAAAGGCTGTCATACCAAGTATCAAGGAAGGAATTACGGTCAGAGCCGTCATCAATGCAAGAATCTGCAAAGATAGAGAGTAAGTAGTTTCTCCATCACTGCCTGACATTGAAGATATTGCTGGTATTCCCAGCAACCCAAAATCTTGAGCAGACACTGTTGATGCGGCAATCGCAAAGAATGTGGTTGACGATAACAACAATTTAAATTGCATCTTGTATGCCCTCACTAGCAGAATGCAATTCAACAACCGTCGGCTGGGAACCCTTACTTGTAACTATAAGAAATGAATTTTGCCCCGTGCTCACAAGATCTATTCTTTCATGTCTTGAAAGATGAAGCTGTTGCTCTATGATCAAATGACCTGATCGCGTAAGGTCTGGTCCATTGCGTGTTCGCAATTTCTTGATGATACCTTGAATGACCAGCAAAGCTGTCAAAAAACCTAAAACTATAATTATTTTATCAGTGTACATTTAATGCTCCTCACAAAGCAAATGCACACTGCGTGCCAAATCAAAATATCACAATAAAAACAATACCTTAATTAAGTATTTCAGTTTTTTCTACAAAATTTCGACGCGCTGCTCTGGATCTATGATTTCACCAAATCTTACACCAAAACGCTCGCCAACCATTACGATTTCACCTTTTGCGATTTTGGTATTGTTAACGAGGATATCAAGTGGATCGCCTGCAAGCCTGTCAAGCTCAACAACAGATCCCTCATTTAATCGTAATAACTCTCGGATCGTAATCTGTGTTCTTCCGACCTCGACAGTTAACATAACGTCGATGTTTTCCAAAACTTTCAAATTTTCGACCATATCCTTCTCAGTTGACTTTTTATCATTATCAGTCATTTTTTTCTCCGTTGTGAGAGACACGTTTCGTCATGGCAACAGCCGCATTTGCACCAACTTTTCCTAAATCGGCCCAAAAATAACTTTCGCCATTCAATTTAACCAAAATTTGATCTTGAACAGACACAGGAAAAACATCGCCCTGCTTGCAATTAATAAGCTTGCCAAGCTTGGTTTTAGGACGAGCAAGTTCAGCCGAGAGTGTTAAGGGAATTGATAACACTGCATTCTCCAGTCTTTGTTTCCAGGTTCTATCATCGTGAGCATATTCGTTTTGCACCCTTGATCGTAATTGTGATGAGATCGGTTTCAAAGTTTGTAACGGATAAACCACATCAAAAGAAACTGGATCATGTTGAGGCATTTGGACAGAAAATGAACAAACAATGACAGTATCGTCGCCATCCACAAATGAAACTAACTGGATATTTTCTTCACGTGACTGCACAGTGAACTTTGTGGCGGTCAAATCACGCCAGGCCACTTCTAGTGCAGAATTCATCCCTTCTGTAATAATTTCAACAATTCGATTTTCAGTCGCAGTAAATTCACCTTGTGCCGGGAAAAGGGATTGAATTTTTGAGCCCCCATAATATGAGTTGGTGAGGTGCGATATAAAAGTAGCGTCGACAACGAGAAGGCAGTTGCCTCGTAATTCTTCAATCCTACTGTTTGTGATGCTCGCAAAATTTTCACAACTTTCCACATATTCATCAAATGTTTTTACCTGAGGGGGAAATGATGAAATTCGCGGCAACACACGCAACATGGGAAGAAACACACTTCTAGAAAGCCGACATACCTTTTCATTTATCAGCCGTAAGGCGTAATAATCGCCTAAAAGTGAGAGATCTTCTTTTCCAAAAGCAAAGTCTCTCACTTCTCCAGTTTCAAACTTTTGAGTCGATACTTCATCAGCCTCAGTTTCAAGGCCTTCCAAGAGAGCCTGCACTTCGTCATCAGATAATTTTCGAGAACTAGTCATGACAAATCAAGCTATTGAAGGACAAAGGATGTGAAAAAAACGTCTTCAACGCCGCCAAAGCCCTCTAAGTCCTCTAATTTTTCATTTATTGCGGACTGTATAGCTGTCGCAAGCGCATCGCGTCCAGCTTTACCTTGGATTTCTTCAACCGAGAATTCACTTATCACTCCCAATACCTGGGATCTTAATGCGAGTTGATGTAGTTCAACGTTTTCCATGACTGTAGCATCATACTGCGTTGACACTCCCAGACTTACCTGAAGGAATGCTTTAGATCCTTTCAAGTTCGTAGTGAAGTTGTCAGGAAAGGTATAATATGAGGTCACAAAAGTGTCAGTTGTTGGAGTGTCTTTATATACTTTTTGAGGTTCCGCCAATTGTTCACCTTCAGTCGGTGTACTGGGTAATTGTCCGGCCTGCTTTAGCTTTTTCTCGATTAATGCCTCCACTTGCTCGGCAGGGGTCTCCGATTGCATAAATAGTAAAGCGCCCGCACCCACTCCGATAGCAATAAAGACAATGGGTGCAAGCCCATAAATCGCAATTTTTTTCAAATTGAATTTTCGTGTTTTTTCTTCTTCAGCCATTTTTTACCCTATGCAATTAGATTCAAAGCATGCAAGTTATTAGTCACAAGCCTTACATCATCTGCGTCGTTAGATTGAGAGCCTGAGCGCTTTTCTTGACCAATACCTTTTTCAGTATCAGACTTATCATCACGCGAGTTCGGATTATTAGTATCACCCTGACCAGTTAACTCAACATTGTAATGAGCAAGCTTCAGGCCATTTTGTTCAGAAACCGCTTGCAATAATCCTTCCGTGGAGCGCAAAATGTTTAAGGTGGATTGATTTTCCACAAAAATTTTAATGTCCAAATCGACCCCATCCATTGATGCAGTAAGCCTCATCTTACCAAACGATTTTGGCTCTAGGCTAATTTCGATATAGTCTTGTTCATTAAGCGTTTGCTCTAATGCATGGATCGCCAACTTCGATGCGAACTCTGCATCAAGTAGGTCTAATTTAGGCAAAGTGTTGTTATTTTGCAAAATTACGTCGGCATTTTGGTTTTTTGTAAATCTATTGTTATCAAATTCTAGTATACGACCAGCTGCATGGTTCGAATTCATATCATCTTTTTGTAATGTTAATTGAGATGTATCCAGAGACGATTGATCAGAAAGAATAGTAAAATTATTATTCTGCCCCGCAGAAAGTTTAGTTTGCGGATCAATCTTGATGAACATTTTTGCGACAGAGCCCTCAACTCTCCAGCTTTTTTGCTCATATACATCCAAAAAGTTTTTTGTCGTCATCATTAATTTACGACGCTCACCCTTTGCACCGAATGTCTCATGCATTGATGCGGAACTCAATTTAGATAGCAAGTCTATTTTTAAATCCGGCACAACATTTCGCACTATCACATGTTTCAAATCATTTTTTTGAATTTTAGAGACCAACCTGGAGATTAATTGAACGGTTTTTTCAGGAAAGACTATTTCATTATTATCTAAATTAGCTTCATTTTTCTCAGAACTAGTTTGCAAACCTTCAGCAAAGACTATTTTGATTTTATCACCTAGTGGTCCAAGATCGGCTGAGCTGACTGTATGATCTTTTTGACGTCGCTCTAATGGGCTAGGGTCTTTAAATATTGCGACAACATGAGAACTATCGCTATCTTGTTGAAATGTGTTCCCAAAGACAGGTAATTGGTCGTGAAGCAGCGCGCCCTCACGATCACTATTTGATGCCAGGTCAATGGTTAGTCGTGGCAGAGAAGCGATCATTTCGTGATCAGTGTTAATTGTTAACACAATCAGCTTCCCACTGGTTTCAGACGAGGTAATTTGTATTTCTAAATTAGATAATTGATTTTGTTTGCTTTCAGATCCAAGCTTTGGTGACAGGTCATCTATCTTGGAACCATCTACTATTTCGCTTAAAGCCAGGTTAGAAATATCAGAGGTTGTTGATATCTGCCGATCATCAAGATTATAGCTTCCATTAGAAATGTCTTGATCAGAGTTTTTAACCCTGAAAGACACATTAGTCAGTTCATTAAATTCCTCTGAGGGAGTATGCTGTGTGAGCGCAGACATATTGGTGGCAACCGCCAAATCAAATTTGTGTTGATAAACTGTGTGATCATTTTGGACAGCATCTTCATCCGCAGTGCCTGGATTTAGCGACCGCATCACATCTGATTTTAGAACTATCGTTCCATCCTTTAACGCAACATCGATGTGTATGATTTCGTTTAAATCTGATCCGTCGATATATGCCTTTGAAACAAAACCTATTTCATTTTTATTGATGGCCACACTAAGTGTTGAAAGGTCTAATTCGGCCAGTCTAACGGCGACATTATCCTGCGGCTGTCTATATACGCCAATCTCACGCCCTATAAATTTGAGGAAAACTTCTTGATTTTCATTCGTAGACGTTTGATCTGCCAAAATAAGCTTGTTTAGAACTTGTTCGAATTTTCCTAAATTCGATTCTGAGTTTTGAGCCATTAACTCATCAAAGTTTGAAATTAATCCATTATCGGCAAGCGCATTTTCCATTGCACTCTTTATGTGTTTGATAGCGTCGTCAGAAAATATCGACCGTTTGATGTCCGACAAATTAGATTGCTTGGCTTTTCCCGTTGATAGTTCTTTCGAATTAAACGCTTTGGCCTCGTTACCTGCAATTTCAATAAAGCTTTCGGCGCGAGAAATCGTAAACTCAAATGCGTTGTTGTCAAAAAGCTCAGAGTTTAAAGCAGACTGTATCTCCTCTTGAGAAGACGCAATCAAATCCTGGGGTGAATTCACGACTGTTTTGCCTTCGGTTCTTCCCTCAGTGTCATGTAGCTGTAAACCATTGGCCAATATTTGTGCAAATACAGAATCAATGCCAACCAGTTTTGTTTCATTTGTCTTTGCAATGGAGCCTGATTTATCTGTAGGTAAATTTACATTATCTGATATTTTCATTTCATATTCCTGGTCGCTCACTACGATTTGTTAAGCAAACGACATGCCAATTACCCCTTTTTTGTATTAAAAATAATTTCTTCTAAAAGAGTCTCTTTTTTATTGGATATATTTTTTAATTCTCTCGCTGAAGCATCCTCAAAACAATTGAGTTTTTTCAAAGATTCCGAAATTCCCTTTGATGCAGCGTTTACTTCGCCCGTTAAAAAGTCTTTTCGGTTATCCATTATCGTTTTTTGTTCAATCAACTTTAGTGCAAGAACTCTGTCACTATGCAACTGAGATATTGAATGAATTCCCGAGGTCATTCCATGTGTAGATGCTAATTCGCCAAGCTGTTTTGAAATTTCTTCGCATTTATTCAATTCTTCTGCCACTTTTTTAACTTGCTGAGCGGCTTTGGTTTGCTTAATCAATTCTTTTTGCTTAAGAATTTTTAACAATTTAAATTTTCTATTCATAAGCTTGCCACCAATCTATTGAGTGCATCAAGTGAGTCTCCAAAAGTCGAAGTCTCTTTTTGAGATTGCATTAAAAAATTAACTATTGATGGCCAAGCTCTGATGGCTAAGTCCAAGTCTTGATCTTGGCCAGCAACATAGCCACCCATCATCAAAAGATCATAATTATCTTGATATTTTGAAATTAACATCCTCAAGATTTTCGAATTTTTAATATGATTTTCGTCACAAATGTCATTCATTATTCTACTAATTGATTTCGTGACATCGATCGCTGGATAGACACCCTGCTGCGCGAGAGTTCGTTCCAAAACAATATGGCCATCAAGAATTGCGCGTGCTGTATCCACTACTGGATCAGAGGTGACATCATCGCCATCCGCAAGTACAGTGTATATTGAAGTAATTGTCCCACTAGAAGCCTTGGAATTGCCTGTTCGCTCAATTAAATTGGGCAAAAGCGAAATAACGGAAGGTGGATATCCTCTAGCAGTTGGCTGTTCCCCAAGCGCCAAACCTAGCTCCCTTTGCGCATGGGCAACTCTGGTTAATGAATCCATTATCAGCAATACATCTTTGCCTTGATCACGAAAATATTCACTAATCGCTGTCGCTCGCTTGGCGCCCTGAATTCTTAAAAGTGGCGAATTATCTGCGGGTACTGCTATGACCACAGCCTTGTCTTTTGAGTGGGACGTAAATATTTCATTTGTGAATGATGCGACTTCACGCCCCCTCTCCCCAATCAACGCGATAACCACTACATCTGCAGAGGACTTTTGCGCCACCATTGAGAGTAGAACAGATTTACCAACACCGGAACCGGCCATGATTCCCAGCCTTTGCCCTTTACCGATAGTCATCAAGGAATTTATATTTCTTACACCGACATCAAATATTTCCGTAATCGGCCGTCTTTCGAGGGGATTCAACTTATCACCTGAAAGTTTATATTTGGATGTTAAATTTAAAAGTGGGCCTTCGTCGATTGAATTACCCATGCCATCAAACGCGCGACCTAGTAGCTCAGGGCCAACAGATATGTTCTGTGTCTCATCCTTTAAAAACACTTTTTGGCCAACTAATATTGGAAAATTTGTATCATGAGGAATAATTGATATTCGATCTTCAAATACCCTCACAACCTCTCCTGTCACACTAGATCCAGACTCATGGACTACACTGCAAATAGACCCAACACCGCATGGAACAGTCGAACAAGTGACGATTACGCCGTCAAAACTAAGTACACGAGCGCAGAATCGTTTGTAGATTATTTCTCCGTGGTCCAAAAGCGCCATGGCATTTTCAATAAAATTCTTGGTCATTTACTTAATCTTTTGATCATTTTATCGAACTAAGAACTAGTCTGTTAACATCTGTACGTAACTTGACTTGTTAATCTTTACCTCGAACTCGCCTCGTTCAAATTCGGAGTTTTCCGAAAAGTAAAACTCACTCGACCCTATGCAACCCGCCTCCTTCAGCGCAGAAAGATCTGCTGAACAAACTTCAACAACGATTTGATTTGCAAATTCATCAATTCTGGTTGCAGCCTTGCGGATTTCATTCTCGAAATCTTTTGGAATAGCGTCAATTTTTTGACCCAAAAACCGATGCGAAACCTCTTTGACTTTTTGCGCCAAGAATGCTTCCATAACAGTTGTAAGATCTTTAGATACCCCTAAAACAAGTTCCGTAAGTTGTTGAAAATTATCCTTATAATCTGCCTTTTCTTTCTCAAATAAAGCCGTAGCTTCTTCATATCCACGACTATACTCTTCGGCTAATTCCTCTTCAAAACGATCTTTTTTTTCGTAAATTTTTATATCGCCGTGGTCACGATCTAGACTGTTTGTCTGATCTTCCTTCGGCGCCGGATTATGAACGATGTCTGGTTCTTGGAGAAGCTCTTCGACGCGACCGCTTTCAACTATTTTTTGTTCGTCGTTGGGACGATTAACACCAGTTTGGGCCACGAGAATGTCAGCATCGATTTTCGAGCTTTCCTTAGTTTCATCGTACAACTCGTTTTGAGAAACTCCATCTACACCGTCAATTAATCCGTCTATTTGGACCGATGATCGAACCAAATCAAAAAAACTCTCGATTTTTTCAAATTTTGCATCACTTTCGGTACCGTCTTCTATTTTAGAAAACCGCTCGCTCTTGATCGAGTTCAATAAACCCTCAAGGTTGATTTCATCGTCATCGTCCAAAAAATTAGAAACGCCAGACATCAGACCATCTCCTCGCCACCACGCCCAGCAAGTACAATTGTTCCGTCGTCTGATAATTTCCTTGCAACATTAATAATCTGCTTTTGAGCTTCCTGTACCTCGGTCAATCTTACAGGCCCAAGCACATCCATTTCATCACGAATGTTTGCCGCGGCGCGTGTCGACATGCAACCCAATAGCTTTTCTTGTAATTGGGCATCTGCACCCTTCATCGCAATAACCAAAATATCTTGATCCACCGAACGCAACAAAGTTTGAAGTGAGCGGTCATCAGATCCACCTAAATTTTCAAAAACAAACATGTTATCTTGGATTTCAATCATAAGATCTTTGTCTTCTTTCCTTATTGCCGTAAGGATCCGAGTTTCCATTTCAGTCTTTGTGAAATTCATGATTTTTGCTGCAGCCTTGACCCCACCAATTTTTGAAGCTCGCAGTGATGTATTCGCCGCAAACTTTGCTTTCATGACCCGCTCTAATTCTTTGATTGCCCCAGGTTCAACCGTTTCTAATGTTGCTATACGCCTAATAATGTCTGCTTGAATCTCCGTTGGAAGCAACGTAAGTACGTCAGCTGCCAGACCAAATTCGAGATACGAAATTATAAGTGCTTTAATTTGTGGGTGTTCATCGACAATTAGCTCTGATATCGAACGCGCATCCATCCAATCTAAAATATCAATTTGCGACTCAGAGCTAGCGGGTGTTATACGTCCAAGAACAGATTGCGCTTTGTCATCACCTAACGCCTTAGTAAGAACATTTTCAATATATTTTCCAGCGCCCAAACCAAGTCCCGTTTGTTTTTTGATTGTATCCAAGAACTCATCCAAAACAGCATTTACGGTATTTTGATCAACACCAGCGACCGAGTACATTGCGGTGCCCAAATGTTGAACCTCTCTGGGTGTAAGATTCTGCAAAACCGCTGCTGCTTCATCTTCGCCAAGTAACATCATCAAAATAGCAGATTTTTCCGTTCCAGATAGTTCCGTAATTTCCTGGTTATCAATTTCCTCGGCCATGATCAGCTCCCTATTTTAGATACTCAAGATCTTGACGCATCATTTGCTTGAAGACATTTGCAACTCTACCAGCTTCGTCATTAACAATCATACGAACAATAGCAACTTTATCATCATATGTATTAGCAGTGTCCAACAAGTCTGACGAAATTCCAGAGCGTTTCTTTGGCTTGAGTTTGGCCTTGATTGCATCCAGGCTTTCACCCTCGTCGACTTCAACTGCAGCTGTCTCTTCAGCTCGTCGGGTGGCCATTTCGGCCATGCTTTCAGCTTCAGCATACAACTCCATAACTGAGTTTGTGCTTGCAGTTGGAACCAATATTTTGTTCAACATTGGACGGACTACGCCTAATACCACAATAGCGAGCAGGAGTACCATAAGTGAGCTCTCAGCCATATTCTGGAACCAAGGTGTATCATACCAAAATTGCTCGACTCCATCAAATTCTTCCACAAAAGGTTGAGAAGAAATAGTGAGGCTGTCACCACGCTCTTCATCAAATCCGATTGCACTTTTGACTAACTTATCAAGCTCTGAAATTACTTCTGCCGAAAGAGGCTCATAAGTGATTTCTTGAGTGTCAGGATCAATTATTTTTCTATCTCTGATTAACAGCGCCGCATTTATTTTTGTAATTATGTTTGATGGGTTCTTTACGGTTTCAAACGTTTTGCTATTCTCGTAATTCTTGAGCTCAGTAGAAGATTTTGTTTCAAATTGATCTGGTGCTACCGTATTGCTGCTTGATATCTCACCGGCTTGGTTTTGATTTTGAATTACTGCTGCCTCAACCGGCGGCTGATTTGAAATTGCACCTGGAATACCAATTGCTTCTTTCTTTGCGGTGACGTTTAATGAGCTCT
>Ga0255773_10002226_pt1 | contig 18303 bp, 16 predicted proteins | sample 011ome_17_FD_179971 | JGI IMG/M metagenome (GOLD analysis project Ga0255773, IMG submission 179971) | Coastal salt marsh microbial communities from the Groves Creek Marsh, Skidaway Island, Georgia - 011502XT metaG (version 2) | ecosystem: Environmental > Aquatic > Marine > Intertidal zone >...
GTGGCTGGCGATAGACCTTGGTCAGCCGCCAGTGCGCTCACGCCGCCAGCGCCGAAAAAACCAAAACTCCAAAACGCATGTGAGCGAATCATGATGCGCCGGTTCAGTTGGTGCTCCACGCGATCAGCTTCAACATTCACGATGGTTTCAATCACACCCAAGATGAGGCCAATTCCAAATAGCACTGCAAATAGGGCCAGTGCATGGTTGGCGTGCCCAGCGATTGCAAAGCCGATGGAAACCATTGGTAGCAACGCCAATAAATACCGGCGGTAGTGGTGATCGCCGACCTTGGGAACAATGAATGTCAGCGACACCAACATACCGGCTGCGACCCCCATCAGCGCGAGACCTAAGGCGCCTTCCTCAATGCCCAGCTGTGCGCGGATCTCAGGCAACCGGGGGTATAAACCACCCATGCTGAAAGCATATAAAAAGAACGCGGCGAATACGCGGTGGTGTGGCGCTAAATGGAAGGGCATGACAGTGCGGATTAGCGCTTGATATCGGTGGTGAATTGCCACAAGGTGGTATGTTGATAGGATCGTTCAGGGTTGTACCAGACTTCGGGGCGTCCGATCGCTGGACCATTGGGCCAATCCTCTGTTTCCAGACACAGACCCGCGCCCGGTTGATGCTGAACGCCAAGCGCTTGGGGTGTGAGGGGCGCATGGGTCGTAGGGTCGATGAACGACTGCGGGCGTAGTCCAGCAGCGGCGTAAATGTGCACGAAAGGTCGATCCGTTTTGACGGTCAGTGTCAGCCCGCCAGCGGTACACGTGGCCACAGGGGCAACCGCGTTCTGCAACTTCTCCGATGCGGGTGCCCCCACCGCCAACGCACCGTCAATCGACGGTATTGCATCGATCGGGATGCAGCATGGTTGTTGAAAGTCAAACGGCGTGCCCTGCACATCTGCCAGTGGTAGCGGCAATTCACGCTCGTCCAGTGGCAGATATTGCGTCGCAGCGATCCAAATACGGTGGTTTGCGATCGTTGCTTGCCCGTCTAAATTCCAATACGGGTGAGGGATCAAATTGATGGGGCACGGTTCGTCGACCGTGGCAGTCGCGTGCCACCGAAGGACGTTGTCGTCCTCCCATTGGTAGCTGATGTGGGCGCGACAGTAACCCGGGAAGCCCTGATCGCCAGCGGGCGATTCCAGTGAAAAGGTGAGATGGGTATCGGTGTGTGACGCAACGGTCCAGTCACGCCATCCGAAACCGGCAGCGCCACCGTGAATGCAATGCCCCATTGGGTGGTTGCTATCGAGGCGGATGGATCGTCCTGCGATGGTCAGTTGCGCGTCTTGTATCCGGTTGCCGTAGCGACCGCATACGCTGCCCATTGACATCCGATCGGCCAGGTAATCATCGGGACGCTCAAAGCCAAGACACAATGGCCGCGGTCCCTCGGGTGCCGCGAGCCACCAAACTTGCATAAGACGCGCACCCAGTGGCATCAGCCACGCCTCAAAAGCGCCCCGACGAATGACGTGGACGCCGTCTGGCGCTTGCAGCATGGTGTAACTTCCGTTTAGGTGTTCAGTCGAAGCTGGGTAGCCTTGTCAAACACGTGTACCTTGCTCGGCGCAAAGCTGAGTTTCATGCGGTCGCCTAAGTTGAAATCGCCCGGTCCAGGCATTCGCAGGGTGAATTCACCGAAGGCTGTGTCCACCAAGATGTAGCTCTCGGCGCCAGTGGGTTCGAGCAGGGTGACAGTCGCATCGATGGCACCATCGTCGACAACGATTAAGTCCTCCGGGCGGATGCCAAAGATGACGGGTTTGCCAGCGTGCGCGGTATCAATCGTCACACCGGTTGACACACCATTAAGTACAACCGTGCCTGAGGCGTCAACGGTTGCGTCGGCGGTGTTGATGCTGGGCGATCCGATGAATTCGGCGACAAATAAGTTTGAGGGCCGCTCATAGAGCTCCATTGGCGTTGCCAGTTGCTGAATTAAGCCATCCTTCAGAACCGCAATGCGTGTCCCTAAGGTCATGGCCTCGACCTGGTCATGTGTCACGTAAATGGTGGTCACACCGGTTCGCATGTGCAGCTTCTTGAGCTCTGCGCGCATGTCGACACGCAGCTTTGCGTCAAGGTTTGACAACGGCTCATCAAACAAAAACAGAGACGGCGACCGCGCGAGGGCGCGTCCAATCGCCACGCGCTGGCGCTGACCGCCAGACAGCGCACGGGGCTTGCGATCCAGCAGGTGGTCGATTTGCAGCATGCCTGAGACCTTCTTTACGGCAGCCACGCGGTCTGCTTTCGGCACCTTACGCATTTCCAGCGGGAATGCAATATTTTGAGCCACGGTCATGTTGGGATACAGCGCGTAGCTTTGAAAGACCATCGCTACATCCCGTTCATCGGGTGGGAGGTAGGTGATGTCACGTGCGCCGAGCGTGACTTGTCCGGTGCTGGGCTCTTCAAGGCCCGCCACGATATTCATGAGCGTACTTTTGCCACAGCCCGAGGGACCTACCAGCACCAGAAATTCGCCATCGGCGAGATCCAGACTGATTTGATGCAAGACTTTGGTTGCGCCAAATTGCTTTGAAACGTTTTGAATGGTTAATGCTGCCATTTGATTCTTTCTATTAGCCCTTGACCGAGCCTGCCATCAAGCCACGTACGAAGTACTTGCCTGAGACGATGTAAACAATGAGTGTGGGAAGCGCCGCAATGAACGCCCCCGCAAAGTGCACGTTGTACTCTTTGACCCCGGTCGAACTGCTCACTAAATTGTTGAGCGCCACCGTGAGGGGGTAAGACGAGTAATCGCTGAACGAGGCACCGAACAAAAAGTCGTTCCAGATGTTGGTGAATTGCCAAATGATGTTGACCACCACGATTGGCAAACTTGCAGGTAGCATCAAGCGCCAGAACAACACAAAGAAACCGGCGCCGTCCATTCGTGCTGACTTCACCAATTCCTGCGGAAACGCGGCGTAGAAGTTACGGAAGAACAAGGTGCCGAAGCCAATGCCGTAAATGGTGTGCACCAAGATCAATCCCTTGACCGTGCCAGCCATACCCAACTCGCCCAGCAGTTTCGCCATAGGGATCAACACGATTTGGAAGGGAATGAACACGGAGAACAAAACCAAACCGAAAATCAACGTACCGCCCTTTATCTTGAACTGCGTCAGCACATAGCCATTGAGCGCGCCCAAAGCGGTGGAGATCAAGACAGCGGGGATCACCATCAAGAACGAGTTCAGGAAATAAGGCTTGAGGCCCGTCGCTTGGACGCCGATCTGCGCTTGGCTCCAGGCTTGCACCCAGGGCTCTAGCGTCGGGGCCAGGGGCAAGGCGACCAGGTTGCCAGCGCGGATTTCATCAAGCGGTTTGATGGAGTTGATGACCATCACGTAAATGGGCATCAAAAACAAAAATGCGAACAACAGCAAGATCGCGTACAGCCACACACGGTCAAGCGTCAATGTTGAGGGCTTCTTGCTTGGGGGGACAGCCGTTGTTGCTGTCGCCGTAGTCACTGAGCTCATGCATGGCCTCCTTTGTTGAGGCGCATTTCCCGGCGCACATAAGGGATCACCACAATCGCGATACCGACCAGCATGATCACGGCACTTGCCGCGCCCACAGCCATTTCGTTACGGGTGAAGGTGTATTGATACATAAAGACAGATGGCAGCCACGTGGCACGGCCTGGACCGCCGCCAGTCAGCGCGATGACCAAGTCATAGCTCTTGATCGCCATGTGCGCCAAGATAACGAATGACGAAATAAAACTCGGACCCAACTGCGGAATGATGATCCGGGTATAGATGCGCCAGCTTTTGGCACCATCCACACGTGCGGCATTGAGCACCTCGTTATCGATGCCGCGCAAGCCCGCTAAAAACAGGGCCATGACGAAGCCAGATGTTTGCCATACGGCCGCAATCACGACGGTGTAAATCGCCATTTCACCGTCTTTAATCCAGTCGAAAACGAAGTCCTCAAATCCCAGTAAGTGCATGGTCCGCTCAAGGCCGATGCTGGGGTCGAGCAACCATTTCCACGCGGTTCCTGTGACGATGAATGACAGCGCCATGGGGTACAAAAAGATGGACCTGAATATTGATTCAGCACGGATGCGTTGGTCAATCAGAATCGCCAACGTCATGCCCAATAGCATGCTGATCGTGATGTACAGAAACGAGAAGATTCCCAGGTTCTGTAATGAGCTGTAAAAGGTGCTGAGCGAGAACAAACGCTCGTAATTTTCTGTCCCAGCCAAATTGAAGTTTGGCAATATGGTGGAGGATGTGAACGACAGATAGAACGTGAATACGATGAAGCCGTACACACAAACGCCGACCATCAGCAAACTGGGACTGAGGACAAGGGATGGGAGCCAACGATTTTTCATAATTAAAAAAAGAGGGGGCTTGTGGCCCCCTCTTGACTTTCTATTTCAGACCATCAGGCCTGTTAGGAATGGAATCCGCGAAAGGTCTCTGATTACTCAGCAGCTTGAGCCATGGCTTTTGCAGCAGCAGCGCTGGTCATAGAACCGTTGAACTGTGCAGTGATCGCGTCGTAGAAGCCGTTCTTGATAGAAGCGGGTACGGCGTGACCGTGAGCCATTGAACCAACTAACTTGCCGCTCTTGTTGGCTTCAGCCAAGTCGGCCATACCTTTTTTGCCGCAAGCGTCAAAAGCAGTGTTAGGCACATCGGTACGCGCAGGGACAGAACCCTTCACGACGTTGAACGCGCTCTGGAAGCTGGGGTTCATGATGGCCTTCGCCAACTTCAACTGTGCGCCTGCTGATGCAGCGCCGACCTTGAACATCAAGAACTGGTCAGAGTTGAATGAGACCATGCCTTGTGTGCCGGGGACGCGGAAGCAAGCGAAGTCCTTGTTGGGAACTTTCTTGGCGTTCAAGAATTCGCCCTTCGCCCAGTCGCCCATGATTTGGAAACCTGCTTTGCCTTCGATGACCATCGCTGAGGCCAAGTTCCAGTCACGGTTTGAGAAGTCTTTGTCAACGTATGAGCGCAGTTGCTTCATGCGGTCAAAGGCTTTCACCATGGTGGGAGAGTTCAACGCTTTGGCGTCTTTTTGGACAAATGCTTTGTTGTAGAAATCTACGCCACCGGTTGCCAAAACGACACCGTCAAACAGGGTGGCATCTTGCCAAGCTTGGCCACCGTGTGCCAGGCCAATGAAACCTGCTTTTTGTACTTTGTCGAGCGCGGCGATGAACTGATCCCAGGTAGCGGGCATTTCTTTGACGCCTGCTTTTTCAAGCACGGCCTTGTTCGCCCATACCCAGTTGGTTGAGTGAACGTTCACTGGGGCAGCAATCCACTTGCCATCGTGCTTTGAGAACTTTTGCAATGCGGTTGGCACGACTTTGTCCCAGTTCTCAGCTTTTGCCAGGCTGTTCAAGTCGGCAACGACGCCTTGCTTTGCCCAATCAGTGATGTCGAAGCCCAACGCCTGAACGGCTGAAGGTGGGTTACCTGACGTGACCCGCGCGCGCAGTGCCGTCATCGCGGCTTCACCACCGCCACCGGCGACAGGCATGTCATTCCAGGTCACGCTTTGTGACTCGAGGTCTTTCTTCAGAACGCCAAGTGCGGCGGCCTCACCACCGGAAGTCCACCAGTGCAGAACTTCGACTGATTCAGCGGCGACGGCGCTGGTGGCCAACGTGGCGCTGGCTACGATGGCTAGCAATGAACGTTTCATGTGTATCTCCAAATAGAAGGTTGGTTTGCAGGACCACAATAGGCCAGCAGGGGTCAATGATAACGTTTACATTGGCAGCCCGACGATCGGTATTTTCCCTAGTTTTGGGGATCAAAAAGCGCACCAAATCAGTGTTTTACGGTGTTTTGGCGACGCGCTTACCAAATGCCCAGCGACAGGGCCTGCGAAGCACCCTGCAGTGCAGGGGACACGGGGCTGGTAATGACCCATGTGGGAATTTTTTTGAGATAGTCCTTGAATCGACCTTTCGCCTCAAATCGCTCTCGGAAGGGGGATTGGTCGAAGCGCTCCGCCATTCGAGGGATGATGCCGCCGCCGATGTAGATCCCACCACGGGCACCCAGAATCAGCGCTAAGTTGCCTGCGGCGGTACCCAAGAAGCCACAGAACAAGTCGATCGCTTCGTTGGCGCGGCTGTTGGGCTCGGCGATGGCGCGCTCCCAGACTTGCGCTGGCGTGGTGATTTCCCGGGCTGTTCCACCGTGCAGTTCGCCGAGGGCGTGGTAGAGGTCAACCAATCCGGTGCCGGAGATGATGCGCTCGCCGGACACGTGACCGTATCGCTTCTGCAGCTGTTTGATGACATCAAATTCAGCTTGCGTCGTGGCGCTCAGCGTGACGTGTCCGCCTTCGCCGGAGATTGGAATCCATTTGTTTTGGTAGCCCAGCGGCAATAAACCCGACACACCCAAACCAGTGCCTGGTCCGATGAGGCCGATCGCCGCATCGGGGGCCGCAACGGCATCAGCACCGCCCACCGCCCGCTTTGCGCTGGCTGGTAAGTGCGTGAGCGCCAAGGCCAATGCGGTGAAGTCGTTGATGAGTAGCAGTCGCTCAAGCCCGAGTTGTTGACGCAAATCGTTGATTGAAAAGCGCCAGTGGTGATTGGTCATCGCAATGGCATCACCAAACACGGGGTTGGCGATACCGAACGCTGCGCTTGGTGGTGCAGCCCGATCAATCAGTTTGAGGTAGGCGGATGCGGCATCGTGTAGCGACTCGTATTCGGCGCAGGGCAATACGTGGACGTCGGTGATCGCCGAGTCCTCTGAGGCTTGCCAGCCAAAGCGTGCATTGGTGCCGCCGATATCACCCAGCCACCGTGGGAACGGCGGTGGCATGGGACGAGCGTGATCGCGTGAGTCAAACATAAGGGGAGATTTTTAACAGCGGCAAGCATACACGGCTTCTGCGTGCATTGTCAGAACTCAGGCGCCCGACTCCATGGCCTTTGCCATTGTTTTACCCAACTCAACGCCCCATTGGTCAAAGGCGTGAATACCCCAAATGGCTGCTTGGCAAAACACTTTGTGCTCGTAAAGGGCGATCAAACTACCGAGGTTGTATGGTGTCAACGCATCCATCCAAATCACGTTACTGGGTACGTTGCCACGGAATTGGCGGTGTGGCGTGAGCCTTGCCACATCGGCCTCAGACATCCCCCCTGCTCGCAGGCTTTCCGCTGTGTCATGGGCATCACGACCGCACGCCAACGCCTGCGCTTGGGCGTTCAGGTTGAGCAGTACCACGCGGTGATGCTCGGCTGCCATCGGTAAACCATGGCTGGGCGTGTCCTCTTGCGTCACACCAATGAAGTCAACGGGTACCGTATGTTGGCCTTGGTGGATGAGTTGGAAATACGCGTGCTGACCGTCAATGCCGAGTCCACCCCACACGATTGGTCCAGTTGCCGTGTCGACGGGTTCACCATCGACACGCGTTGATTTACCGTTTGACTCCATATCCATTTGTTGGATGAAGGATGCGAATTTCTCAAGGCGCCATGCGTAGGGCGAGATGAGGTGGGTCGGGCAGTTCAAGAAATTGCGGTTCCAGACCCCCAGCAGCGCCAAAGCCAGCGGCATATTTTGGTCGACGGGGGCGCTCAGGAAGTGCTGGTCCATGGTCTCGGCACCCGCTAAAAACTCCCGAAACGCCTGTGAGCCAATGCCCATGGCCAACGGTAACCCGATGGCCGACCAAACGGAGTAACGGCCACCGACCCAGTCCCAAAAGCCAAAAATATTTTCTGGCAAAACGCCGAACGCTGTCGCCTTATCTACTGCGGCAGAGACCGCGGCAACGTGCGCCCCCAACGCGCGCTCTGGCACGCCACCATCGAGCAACCAGCGCCGTGCCGAGTTAGCCAAGGTCAGGGTTTCTTGGGTGGTAAACGTTTTGGAGGACACGACAACGAGAGTGGTCGCGGGGTTCAGTCCGCGTAGCGTGCTGTGCAACGCCCAGGCGTCTGGGTTGGATACGAAATGAACGCGTACGTGCGGACTGGCGTTAGCCGCAAGCGCCTGCGCGGCCATGCGTGGACCCAGGTCGGAGCCGCCGATACCGAGGTTCACCACATCTGTGATGGCTTCGCCGGTATGGCCCTTCGCAGTACCGTTGTAAAACGTATCGGCGAACGCCAACATGCGTTTCAAGACATCCGTGACTTGTGCGCTGATCGCTTGCCCCCACGGTGGCGTGGGCTGGTTCGCGCCGCGAAGCGCCATGTGCAAAACGGCGCGAGCCTCCGTTGCATTGATCGCGTCGCCGCGTGCCATGGCGTGTGCTTGTCCCAGCACATCGGACTCGGTGGCCAACGCTTGCAGCTGCGACCAAATGTGCGTGTCGATGCGTTGACGGGAGAAATCCAAATGCAGATGACCCGCTGACAACTGAAAACGCTCGGCGCGTTGGGGCTCTTTTAAAAGCTCCCGCAGGTGCGCCATCGGTTGGTTGGCGCTCGCTTGCAGCGATTGCCAGGTGGCACGTTGTTGGGGCGGTACGAAAGTAGTCATGACAGGGTAGGTGACGTTTGGTTGATGGTCAGTTACGGTTGAGTTGTGCCGCTTGGTCGGTGGCTTCTTGCGCCAATGCCGTGATGGTCGACCAGTCACCGGTGCGTAGAGCGGTCTCGACGATGTTAACGGGCGTCAGCCAAGAGCCGCCAACCATCGCTACGTTGGGTAGTGCCAAAAATTCATTCATGTTGGCAAGCGAGACACCACCCGTGGGACAGAAGCGCACATCAGACAGCGGGCCACCCATGGCCTTGAGCATGCCAAGTCCGCCGGCTTGCGATGCAGGAAAGAGTTTCATGAGGCTGTAGCCGTGGTCGCGTGCGCGCATCACTTCACCCGGCGTCATGACGCCTGGTACGAAGGGCAGGTTCGCCTTTTGCACGGCTGCAATCAGGCTGTCAGTCATGCCCGGTGACAGTGCAAACGTAGCGCCAGCGTCGACGACTTTGGCCACATCTGCGGTGGTGGTCACGGTGCCGGCACCGACACACATTTGTGGAACGGCCTTCGCTACCGCGGCGATGGCAGGCAATCCCGCAGGGTGGCGCAAGGTGATCTCCATCACATCAATGCCACCAGCCAAAAGGGCGTGTGCCATGGGGACGGCCTGCGCGACATCGGTGATAACGATGACTGGAACGGTCTTGCTTTTGAAGGGTGGGAAAATCGTCATAGGTGGATTCAGTTGGTGTGAGGGGTCGGGATGGGTGTCGTCACGTCATCAGGCATCAATCAGGTCTAAAAGAGCGCACAAGCGCCGCTTTCGGCATCGCTTGCGAAGCGGCGGAAGTTGGCAAACAGCTCGCGACCACTGCCGTGCGCATTTGCTGTTAAGTCGTCTGGGTTGGGCTGTGCCGCCGGGCGGGCATTGAACGTTGCGTCGTCAACCAGCACCTTCAGGGTGCCGGCGTTACCGTCTAGTTCAACCAAATCACCGGTTTGGATACGTGCGAGTGGGCCACCCGCCAGCGCTTCGGGACTGACATGAATAGCCGCAGGGACTTTGCCTGACGCACCAGACATCCGGCCATCGGTGACCAACGCCACCTTAAAACCTTGATCTTGAAGGATGCCTAAACCGGGCGTGAGTTTGTGTAACTCGGGCATCCCATTGGCGCGCGGACCTTGGAACCGAACGACTGCGACGAAGTCGCGTGCCATCCCGTCGTTCTTGAATAGATCCAACAGTTCTTTTTGGCTTGAAACCACTACAGCGGGTGCGCGCACGATGCGGTGCTCAGGTTTGACAGCCGAGGTTTTGATCACGGCTGTTCCGAGGTTGCCTTTCAGTACCTTCAGCCCACCGTCGGGTGCGAAGGGGTCAGACACGCCGCGCAAGACGGTGGTATCAGCGGACTTCGCAGGAATTTCACGCCACGCAAGCTGCCCTTGGTCCAGCCACGGTTCAACCGCGTAGCGGTGTAAGCCATGCCCCACGATCGTTGCCACATCGTTGTGCAGCAATCCGGCTTGCAGCAACTCACGCATCAAGAAACCCATGCCGCCAGCCGCCGCAAAATGGTTCACATCGGCAGAACCGTTGGGGTAAATCTTGGTCAGCGACGGCACCACGGCCGCCAGATCTGAGAAGTCGTCCCAGTTGATCAAAACGCCTGCTGCGCGCGCCATGGCGACGAGGTGCATGGTGTGGTTGGTCGAGCCGCCGGTCGCCAGTAATCCGACAATGGCGTTGACTAAATTTTTGACGGATGCAACCTGCGCCAGCGTGATGCGCGTTGCGGTTGGTGTTTGTGCCATCGCAACCGCGCGCGCCGTCGCCTCGATGGTCAGGGCGCGTCGAAGGTCAGTACCCGGGTTGACGAACGATGAGCCGGGCAGGTGCAGACCCATGATTTCCATGAGCATCTGGTTCGAGTTGGCGGTACCGTAAAACGTGCAAGTGCCCGCGCCGTGGTAGGCGCCGTCTTCTGCTTTGAGCAGGGCGTCGCGACCGACCAAGCCTTGCGCATACTGCTGTCGGATCTTGGCTTTCTCATCGTTGGGTAGGCCAGATGTCATCGGGCCTGCAGGCACGAATACAGTGGGCAGGTGGCCAAATTGAACCGCACCCATGAAGAGACCCGGGACAATTTTGTCGCACACGCCTAGGCACAAGGTCGCATCAAACACATTGTGCGAGAGGCCCACGGCCGTTGCCATTGCGATGACATCACGGGAAAACAGCGACAAGTCCATGCTGTCTGTTCCCTGCGTGACGCCGTCGCACATCGCGGGTGTGCCGCCCGCAACTTGTGCGGTAGCGCCAAACTGCCGCGCTGCCTCACGAATGATGTCGGGCGCTCGCTCGTAGGGCTGATGGGCCGACAGCATGTCGTTGTACGCCGTGATGATGCCGACGTTCGGTGCCACTTCCTGATGGAGCTTGAGCTTGTCATTGACCGGCATGGCCGCAAAGGCGTGGGCCATATTGGCGCAGCCCATACCCTTGCGTTGGGTGCCTGCTTGCATGGCGGCGGCCACGGTTTTTTCGTAGCGATCACGGCTATCTCGACTGCGCGTGGTGATGCGTTGGGTAACGGCATCAACCGTCGCATTGAGCGCGGGGATGTCGATGTGTGGGGTGTTGAGTGCGGTGGGATTCATTGCGCAAGTGCCTCGAGCAGGTGATTAGTCATGCAGCCAAACAGAAATTTTTGGCTGATCGCCACGGTGTCTAAGGACATGGGAAACGGGGTAGTTGTTGGTGGTGGCTTCCTTGGCGCCACGATAGACCGCGTGTTTATCAGCGCCTCCACCGATGGCGACACACACGGTGTCAGCGCCGAGGATGGCGGATAAATTGAGACTGATGCGCTCGTAAGGCGCTGTTTTAGGCGATACGTGCAAGCAGCCGGGGGGCGCCGTCAAATCAAGCCCTGCCTTGAGTTGCGGTGCAAAGGGAAATAAAGATGCGGTGTGGCCATCGGGGCCCATCCCCAAGATCACGACATCGATGCCGCCCAGACCCTTGATGTCTGCCGTGGCACGAGCGGCTACCGCTTCGAGGTCAGGTGCGTCGTCCGCGTCATTCCAATCAATGAAGGGATAGAAGGTCGCCGATTTCGCGTAGTTGCAAAGCAGATACTTCCGAACCAACGCCGCATTACTGTCGGCGTGGTTGTTGGGGACGCAGCGGTCATCCACCAATGTGACTTGAACAGCATGCCAAGGGAGGTCCTGCATGCTCAGCGCTTGAAACAGCGCGATCGGTGACTTCCCGCCGGAAACAGCCAAAACGGCCGATGTCTGGACGCTTAGCAGGCGGCGTAACGCCGCGCTGATATGGACCGCCAGTTCGGCGGCCATCGAAGCGGCGGAGGGTAAACGGTGTTCGGTTACAGCGCTCAACTCAGGACTCCTCGTACCACGTGAGGTTGGCGCGCGCCATCAAGGCGGATGAAGCGGCAGGACCCCATGTCCCTGAGTTGTAAGGGCGGGGTGCTTCGCCGGAGTTGGCCCACTCATTCAAGATCGGCTCGACCCAAACCCAGGCTGCCTCCAGCTCATCGCGTCGCATGAAGTGCGTGAGGCGTCCCTTGATGACGTCGATCAGCAGACGCTCATAGGCCTCTGCGCGGCGCTCACTGAAGGCGGATTGCAGGTCGAGGTTGAGGTTCACTTGGCGCATGTTCATGCCTGAACCGGGTTCCTTAGCCATCATCTGCAATTGGATGGATTCCTCCGGTTGCAGGGTGATGACCAAGCGGTTGGGCTTGCTGTTGGCAGCACCCGAGAAGATAGAGAACGGCATGTCATCAAACTCGATGATGATTTCCGAACGGCGCTCCTGCATGCGCTTACCCGTACGCAAATAGAAGGGCACGTTGGCCCAACGGGCGTTATTGATATTGGCCTTGAGCGATACAAACGTCTCGGTGCGACTGCCTTTGGGTACGTTTTCTTCGGCCAAGTAGCCGGGTACCGGTTGGCCAGCCGATGAGCCCGCTTGGTACTGGCCCCGCACAGTGTCACGTTTGACGTCCGCTGCCGTCATGGGGCGAAGCGAACGCAATACCTTTAATTTCTCGTCACGAACGTCGTTCGGATCCAGCGATATCGGCGGCTCCATGGCCACGATGCACAGCAATTGCAACAGGTGGTTTTGCACCATGTCGCGCATGGCGCCGGTTTGGTCGTAGAAGCCTGCGCGGCTGCCCACACCCACCGTCTCGGCCACAGTGATTTGTACGCTGCGAATATTGGGGCCACGCCACAAAGGCTCCAGAATGGCGTTGCCAAAGCGCAGCACCATGAGGTTTTGCACCGTCTCTTTGCCGAGGTAATGATCGATCCGGTAGATCTGGCTTTCCTTGAAGTACTGTGCCACTTCATTGTTGATCGCCTGTGCAGAGGCCAAGTCGTGACCGAGCGGCTTTTCGAGGACGACACGGGTGCGGTCGTCAACCAGGTTGACGGCTGTTAAGTTGGCGCAGATTTGCGTGAAGAGGCTGGGCGCTGTGGCCAAATAGAACACGCGTTGCGCACCCGCTTGGCTGATGGCCGCCAGGTTGCTGTAGGCAGCCGCGTTGGTGACATCCACATTGGCGAAGTCCAGACGGCTGAGAAAGCTGTTCCACAAACCATCCGGGTTACTGGACTCGGTTAGCGCTTTTTCGATGAAGGGCTTTGCCTTTTCGTTGATAAAGGCGAGGTAGCCTTCACGCCCCCAGTCTTGACGTCCCACACCAATGATGCGTGTATCGGCATCAAGCTTGTCGTGTTGGTGCGCACTGAACAGCGCAGGGATGAGCTTTCTAAACGCCAGATCGCCCGCGCCTCCGAAGATGACAATGTCTAGGGGGCCATCGCTGGGGGTAACTGCTTGTTTGCTGTCAGGGCGCACGGTCAAACCTCGAATAAAGGGGTTGATTGGTTAACAAATCGTGGCTGACAGTGTAATTCAGTTACATGGTTTTTGGTTGTTTTGGTTACCAGTTGGTTACAAGTTTCCAGACGCCTAGGTGGCGTTACCCGCCCGCTTTCTAGCTGGGTATCAGGCCAGTGCCGCTTGGACTTCGGCTTGTGATGGGGGCTGGCAACCGGCCCGCGTGCAATTGATGGCTGCAGCCTGCATGGCCCAAGCCAAGGTCTTATCGACCCGCGTGTGCGCATCCGCTGGGTGCTTGGACCAGTCGGCCAGTGTGTTACCCCAGAATGTATCGCCGGCGCCAACCGTGTCCGCGACCGTAACTTGTGGCACGGGTGCCTGCGCTGCTTGTCCATCGACTTGCAGGTAAGCACCGTTGCCGCCGAAGGTTAAAGCGATGCGTGAGGCATTTGGAAAATGCGTTGCCAAAGTCGCTGCATTGGCGAGACTGGCATCCGCGTAACCCAACAACTCGAGGTCCTCATCGCTGGCTTTGAGCCAGTCCGCGAGTTGCGCAATGGTGGCGACTGCGGCAACGTAGGCTGACAAATCCGCCGCCAGTTTGGGGCGCAAATTGACGTCGACGCTGATGGTCCAACCCAGTCGTTTAGCCATCTTGATCACTGCCAATGTTTTTTCGTGTTCAGGGGGCACCAACAGTAACGAGCCCGTGTGCAGGATCGCTGGTGGTTGTCCTTCCAGCCATTCAACGACGCTGTCAACGGTGTAACTGCGATCAGCGATGCCCTCCCGGTAGAAGCCGTAATTCGGCTGCCCATTGATGACTTGGACCACCGCCAATGATGTCGGTAAAGGGGTATCCGCTAAAACTGTTTTGACCCCATCACGCGCCAAAGTTGCCTTCAAGCCTTGCCCAAACGCATCGGTCGAGAAGGGGTTAATGAAGTGCGTCGGCGCGCCTTGCAGAGCGGCGGCACGTGCCAAGTTGTAAGGGCTTCCGCCTTGCAGTGGACGCAGGGTGCCATCCGCTTGCGAAATGCAGTCCATTAAGGCTTCACCGAGTACAAAAATGGCTGTGGTCATGTTTCGCAGGGGTATCGGTTTGATGTGCTTGATTCGTCGGACGTTTAAGACTTATCGCGTGTATTTGCAATGAGTAACTAATCGCGAATTTCCGCCTGCGAACACTGATTCCAGTCAAAAATGCACCTTGCTAAGGTCCATTTTTGACCGGGCGGAGTCCAAGGTGTGGGCTTTTGGTAGGCCCACATTAATTGCTCCCATCGCTGTATTACAGGGTCTTCCTGTCCTGCTCTGTCGAAGGCATCAGCGTTAAAAATGCAGTCGTCGGTTTCCATGACCATCACCAAGCGTGTTCCCAAGCGATGAATTTTCATGGCTTTTATACCGTGGTGCTTCAGGTGGGCGCTTACCTCTGCCCAAACTTTCCTGTGAGCTTCCTCATAGGCATTTATTTTTTTTGAATCATCTTGAAGGTCGAGCATCAAGACATGTTGTGTCGTCGTAAGCAAATTCTTCATCCGAAAAAGAACGAGCTAAACGTGATCAAGAGCCCTGTCCAGGTGGGTATATCCACCGTCAACAACAATCCATTGTCCGGTGGTGTGACTTGACACAGGCGATAGGAGAAATACGACCATCGAAGCGATCTCCTCCGGGGTTGTCATACGACTACCCAGTGGAATTAAGCGTTCAATCGCTGCCTTGGAAGCGGCGGGATCCGCTCGTTTCGCTAATTCTGACTCGTACATGGGGGTAAAAACCTCTGCTGGCAGAACTGCGTTGACTCGAACGCCATCGTGACGGAAGGCTGCTGCCCATTCCCGAGTGAGGGAAAGGATCGCACCTTTGGCAGACACGTAGCCACTGGTGTCACCCTGACCAGTAAGTGCCGTCTTTGAGCTTATGTTGACGATTGCGCCTCGGCTGGCTTTCAAGTGTGGTTCGCACAAGTGGGCGAGCAGAAAAACATGGCTGAGGTTGCGATGAACCGAGGCCGCGAATGAGTCGGGTCCAGCCTGCAAACCAACGTGGTCGTTTACCCCAGCGTTATTAACTAACCCGTAGAGTCCCCCGCCAGCAGTTTGCTCAATGGCGTGCTGGACAGCCGATCTGACTGTCACCTCATCAGTCAGCTCGAGTTTATAAAACTTAAATTTAGGCTGGAGTTTTTGTAAGCGGGCTTCAAAGTCAGATGCAAGAGGGTCGCGCCCAAAAATGATCGGGATAGCGCCCTCTTGCGCCAAAGTTAGGCTGATAGCAGCTCCGATCCCAGAGCCGCCACCAGTGACGAGAACATAACGATCTCTAAGTTCAAGATTCATGGATCGATCCCGTCAGGCCCATTGTTCAATCGTAAAGAACAGCAGCGATCTTGGGGTCGTTCATGTTGTTCTTGTCGTAATAGTAGAAGCCCGTATCGATGATCTTGGGTAATTTCTCACCCTTGAGCGCTTTAACGGCTGCCTCAACTGTTTTATAGCCAATACCAACGGGGTTTTGGGTAATTGCGCCAGCCATTTCGCCGCTCGCTACCGCAGCCTTTTGCTGTTTACCTGAGTCGTAGCCAATGATAACGATCTTGCGCTTCATTTCTTTGGCTCCGTTCAAAACGCCGATGGCTGAGCCTTCGTTAGCACCAAACATGCCCTTAAGCTTTGGGTTGGCAAGCAGAATACTCTTCGTAATTTCTGTGCTCTTCAAATGGTCGCCGCCGCCATACTGCACACTGACCACTTTAATTTTAGGGTACTTCGCTTTAATGCGGTTTACAAATCCATCGCGACGGTCAATGCCCGTGCGACTCGTTTGGTCGTGAACGACAACCGCGACCTCACCTTCATTACCGATCAGCGCGGCCATCTTGTCTGCAGCGAGGCCGGCTGCAGCAATGTTATCAGTGGTGGCTGTGGTCACTGGAATATCGCTGTCTACTCCTGAGTCGAAAGCGACTACTGGTATCTTGGCAGCTTGCGCTCTTTTAAGTAAGGGTGTGGCTGCCTTGCTGTCGAGTGCCGCAAAACCTAAAGCTTGAGGTTTCTTGGCGAGCGCTGCATTCAGCATATCGATTTGTTTGTCCACCATGGCCTCAGTTTCAGGACCTTCAAAGGTCACTTTAACCTTCAGGTCCTTAGCTGCTTGGTCGGCACCACTTTTGACAGCTTGCCAAAATTGGTGTTGAAAGCCTTTGCTCACTAAAGGTATGTATACCTCCTGAGCGTTAGACGCACCAATTAACGCCATAGCCGCTGTTGCAACAGCTAAGCTGCGAATGGAATGAGAAATTTTCATGACTGAGCTCCTCGTAAATTGCCTATTTTTAGGCGGGTTAAAAAACTAAGCTTTTCGTCTGCGGAGAATATCGGCATAAACCGCGAGGATGATGATGGCACCAGTTAGCACGGTCTGCCATTCTTGCGCGACATTAAGAATACGAAGACCATTCGTTAGTACGCTCATGATGAATGCGCCGATTATTGTTCCCAAGATTGTGCCTCTGCCGCCGGCTAGCGATGTCCCACCGATCACAACTGCCGCGATGGCGTCCAGTTCATAGCCCTGCCCCAACGCTGGTTGTGCAGAATTTAGTCTTGAAGCAATCACAAGGCCTGCGATTCCGCAGATGGCACCAGCTAAGGTGTAAATGGAAACCTTCCAGAAGTCCACATTTACGCCAGACAGTCGAAGCGCTTCCTCGTTACTGCCTAAAGCAAAGGTGTAACGACCGAGCACCGTTCGATTTAGAATCCCGCTAGCAGCAAGCGCAAGTAAAAAGAGGATCAGTACGCTATTGGGAATCGGCACTGAGGGCGCAAAATAGCCTATCAAAGAACCCTGTGCAATGAGATCAAAACCCGGTGTGTCGCTAAAGTAGATCGGCTTGGTGCCGCTGATGACTAAGGACAGACCTTTCAGCAGCATCATCATTCCCAGGGTGGCAATGAACGGTGGCACTTTGAGTTTAGCTGTCACCATGCCTGAAACCCAACCCATAAATGCACCAGAGATCAGCGCGGCTAGTATGCCGACGTAAACGGGCATCCCTAACATTGTGCAAACGACACCAGTCATCACCGCACAAAACGTCATCAGTGTACCAACTGACAAATCGATGCCACTGGTAATGATCACGAAGGTGCAAGCGATCGCCAATATGCCGTTAACGGCGGTCGCCTGCAGGATAGCCACCATATTGTCGGTCTGCATGAAATTTGGTGACGCCAGGCTGAAGAAAATCATCAAGGCCATCAGGCTAGCAAAAGCCAGCAACTTCTGGCGAGTCGCTGAGTTGAACAGCCGAGCGTACAGGGTATCAAACACTAATCTTCTCCACAGGACATTTAAGTGGCTACTGCAGTTTCGCGTAGGGTGGCGAAATGCATGATCTTCTCTTGGGTGGCTTCAGCAGCTGTCAGCTCCCCAGTAATCGCGCCTTCACACATCACCAGCACGCGGTGAGATAGTCGCAGTATTTCTGGTAATTCAGAGCTAATCACGACGACTGCCCGACCCTCGGCAGCTAATGATTCCAGTAATTTGTAAATTTCACTTTTGGCACCAACGTCGATCCCACGCGTCGGTTCGTCGAAAAAGAGTATGTTGCAGTCGCGCAATAGCCACTTGGCAATAACGATCTTTTGCTGGTTTCCTCCTGACAAAAGACCAACTAGCTGCGAGAGTGTGGGAGTTTTGATGGCCAGGCGCTCAACATAATCATGACTAACCTTGGCGGTTTGCTTTTCGTTCACCAGCCCCATCCAGTTGATAAACCGATCCAAGCTTGATAGCGCGATATTGGTTTCAACATCCAAGCCGAGTGCCAGGCCGAAATGCTTGCGGTCCTCGCTGAGATACCCAATTCCAAGCTTCACCGCATCACGGGGTGTTTTGATTTGCACGTTATGACCGTGTACCTCAATTT
>Ga0255773_10002239_pt1 | contig 18245 bp, 12 predicted proteins | sample 011ome_17_FD_179971 | JGI IMG/M metagenome (GOLD analysis project Ga0255773, IMG submission 179971) | Coastal salt marsh microbial communities from the Groves Creek Marsh, Skidaway Island, Georgia - 011502XT metaG (version 2) | ecosystem: Environmental > Aquatic > Marine > Intertidal zone >...
TGACTTCCCTTCATCACTAATAATTAACCTTTCTATCGAACCAACAGCAGCCAACTTTAGAAGAGATTCCTTGGGAGAGGAAAGAGCCTGCTTAAGTTGTGCACTGGTCGAAGAAGGTTGCTGATTATTCAAATTGGTTTCCCGAACCGAGTTTATATTGGAGGTGTCTTCAGGATTTAAGACAACGGAAGGATCATCAGGGGTTGAAAAAGCCCAAATCAAAAGTATGGCAAAGATAACGACAATGAAACCAAATCCGCCGACAAAGAGAATTGGTTTGGGGATGATTGCATTGGCTTGTCCCTGATGAGGCACCCTATTTTGATCAGCTGAAGAAATGTCTTTGACTGAGTCAGTACTCTCTGGAGAACCTATTTTCCCAATCGATTTCTTGACGGATTTATTTTTCCCTGAGCCGATTTCTAAACTTAAGTCTGCCACAGCAGATTCAGGGTCGATTCCAAGAAACCTAGCATATACACGAATGAAACCCCGAAGATAAACCTCAGGTAAATTAAGATCAAATTTTCCAGCCTCAAAGGAAGTTAGGAAATCTCCCCGTATTTTGGTTGATTCAGATGCTTCCCGTATGGAAATACCCTTACGGTTTCTTGCATCTTCTAGTTTTTGTCCAATTGCCATTTTGAGTACCTTTTCACATTTTCAGTAAAATCAAAGATGATCAAGTTGAGAATGCATACAATTACAAATCCATCAGGATTTCTCTTCCCTGACCAGGTAAGTCCGGACCAACCACACCCCTCTCTTCTAACTCATCCATAATTCTTGCTGCACGGTTGTACCCAATACTTAATTTTCTTTGTAAATTAGAGGTAGATGCTCTTTTAGTTGTACGAATAATTTCGACCGCTTTTTTAAGCATCGGATCTTCATCGTCATTTTCTCCATTCGATCCAAGAACATCTTCTTCCCCGGCAGATTCTATCTGCTCGCGGACTTCCTCAATAATTTGAGGAGGTCCGTTTCTTTTTAAGTAATCAACGATTCCATTGATTTCTTCATCACTTACAAATGCACCCTGTGCTCGCATAAAGGTAGCGCTCCCCGGGGGAATAAAGAGCATGTCTCCCTTTCCAATCAATGACTCTGCTCCTTTGCCATCAAGAATGGTTTGGCTATCGCGGTAGGAAGCCACCCTAAAAGAGATCCGACTAGGAAGATTCGCTTTGATCACTCCTGTAATCACATTTACCGAAGGTCTTTGTGTGGCAATAATTAAGTGAATACCAGCTGCTCGGGCAAGTTGGGCCAGTCGGGCAATACCCGTTTCAACATCTGCTTGAGCCACCATCATTAAATCTGCCAACTCATCAATGATGCATACGATGTAGGGTAGCTTATTTTCTGGTATTTCGAGTGCATCATCATCACGAGGAACTTGAATAGAGGATAAAGCAGCACGTTCTTCCGCAGTCATTTCTGCATCAAGTAACTGTGCTTTCTCCTTTTCTTCTTTGTCCTTTAAAATTTTTGCATTAAATCCGGCGATGTTTCGTACACCAACTTTAGAAAAGATCTGATACCTGCGTTCCATTTCAACAAGAAGCCATTTAAGTGCACCGGGGACTTTCTTGGGCTCGGTTACAACCGGTATAAGCATATGCGGTAAATCATTGTAAACTTTCATTTCAACAATTTTGGGATCTACCATGATAAACCTTACATCCTCCGGACTGGAGTGATAACACAGAGAAGCAATGATTGCGTTGATACAGACCGTTTTTCCGGAACCCGTCGAGCCCGCGACCAGCAAGTGGGGCATTTTGGTAAGATCGGCGACCAAAGGTCTACCACTTGCCTCTTTTCCCAAGACGATTGGAATCTCTGCATTCGCATCTGCCCAAGCTTTGGACTCTAAAATCTCTTTGAGGCAAACAGGTGCTGCACTTTCATTGGGGACTTCCACACCCACACAACCTTTACCTGGCACAGGTGCTAAAATTCTTACACTATCTGCCCTCAATGCCATTGCTAAATTTTTGTCTAGATTGGCAATTTTTTCTACTCTTACTCCGGCTGCCGGGTGAATATCATAGCGGGTAATTACTGGGCCGGTATGAACCTCTCCCAGTTCTACATCGATCTTAAACTCTGAAAGAGTCTCTTTTAGCCTTTTGGCTTTGATCATATGATCTTCATCCCCCCCAGAAGTAACTTCAGGCGGTTCCATCAAAAGGTCCAAGGTCGGAAAGTGATAATCTCCTTTTTGTTCCGGAAAAAGATCAGTGGACTTTTCCGTTTTTTCAGCCCTAACAACTTTAAAACCGTTATCTAAACTTGTTGTTGGAACTGTTTCTAACACTTCCTCCTCGGCCTCTGAAGACACCTTAGGTGCAGCACTGAATTTTTCTTCAGCAACTGTATCGGCCTTCTTGGCGGGTTCAGGAGTTGTCTTTTTACTCTTCCTGGTGGGGTCAATGGAATCTTCTTTTATTTCTTTGAATTCGCTTTGCTGGGTCGACACATCGCCAAATAAGAGGTCTTCTTCCTCTTTGGTTCCCGGCCGAGGAAACAAGGATTTTAAAATAGGTTTTTTACCTCTTTTCTCAGGGTCTTGGTCCCTTTTTTCAGGTTGTGGATGGACTTGGGCTTTTTCTTTGCCGTGATCTCTTTTAAAAAGATTTAGTGTTTTTGTAAGCACCATTTTAAAATTTGCTAATTGGGGAGTACCAAATGAAAAGTGTACTGCAAGGGATACGATTAAAAGCACAGATGCAAACAACCAAGAACCAACTTCTCCAATCCAAACCCTCAAAAAACCACCACTCCCAAATTGAGATGCTTCCATAAACGGCAAACCAGAATATAACCAAGCACCAAGACTGCCACCAGCACCGTGCTCAAAAGTAGATTGGTCAAGCAAAGGAGTGCCATCCTCCATAACCGATCTATGGTCTCTCAAATTTGCCATGATGGACACTGCGATAAGAATGAAAGGTAAAGGAATGAGCTTTTGTAGCCTTAATTGCCGGGTGGTTGGCGTAAAAAGTAACCAAGCCCCCACTCCCAAAAACCATGGAATCAGCCAAGCGGATAGACCAAATAGAACGAAAGCAAATCTCCCCAGTTCGATGCCCACTTTACCAAGCAAAGGGGCTTCGCCTGCAGGAGGATAAACATGATAGTTTGAGGGGTCATAATCGAAAAGAGCGATCAAGATAAAGATACCTAGGGCAGCTAAGAAGATGCCCCACCCTCCTTTTTTGACGGGCGAAAGCTTCGTCAAACCACTTTCCTTGCCTGTTTTTTCAGATACGTTTGCCACCCGTTTAAAGATAGCGTACAAAAGCTATATAAATTCCTCCACACATAAATACCTATTGAAACTATAAAAGGTGATGATTTTCAAGTTTGAACCTCATTATTTTGAAAGAGTATGGGGCGGTCAATCCCTCAGAGAGATTTTATCTCGAGAAATACCTAAGGATCAAAAAATTGGAGAGTCTTGGGATTTAGTTGATCGAGATGATTATGTATCGACGGTTGCCCAACCCGAAAATGACCAAAGCACCATTCGGCATTTATTAAATTCAAAATCGGATGAAATCATGGGTCCTGGATGGGACAACCACAGAAAGTTTCCTATTTTAGTAAAGTGGCTTGATTGCTCTGAAAGGTTGAGCCTGCAAGTTCACCCACCTGCATCCGTTGCAAAAACTTTAGGTGGTGAGCCTAAGACAGAAAATTGGTATGTCTTTCATGCGAGCAAAAATGCAGGCTTGTTTTTGGGACTTAAAAAAGGAAAGACAAAAGAGGACTTTCTTGAAGCATTAAAAAATGAGAACCTTGAAATTGTTTGTCATTATGTGAGCTCAAAGCCAGGAAACTCGGTTTTAGTCGAAAGTGGACGGATGCATGCCATAGGTGCTGGAAACTTAATTTTAGAAATTCAGCAAAACTCAGACACAACTTATCGCGTTTATGATTGGGGAAGAAAAGACAAGCAGGGGCAATCCAGGCAACTTCATATAAATGAATCATTGCAGTGCATTGATTTTACCGATTCCGACGCAAGCCTCCTTGCTTCGAGTCTTTCCGACATACAAATATTGGCAGAATGCGAACATTTTCGTATCAGAAAATTTAGACTAAAGCCCACTCAGAACCTGGCATTAAAAAATAAACATGAACAGTGTATGCTTATAAATGCACTTGGTTCCCCTCTTCAAATTGGAACATCTTCTCTCGATTTTGGTCAGCTTGCTCTCTCCCCATTTTCCGAACCCTGTACCATCACCTGCAACGAAGAAACAGAATTAATTGTCACTGATAATTTTTACACCCCCGAACCCCATTAAATTGTAGAAGTATTCTTTTCTGCCAATCATGTTGACCTAGATTTCGTGGATGCTTTTATTTATCAGCCATCAAACAAATAATTTAAAATGAATACCAAAGAAGAATCTGCAAATCCTGAAACAAAAGATGTAAACTCAGATACTGAACCAAACATTCAAGAAAATGAGGATTTAACGAATGATTCGGCAGGAATCGAACAACGACTCTCTGAAGCCTACAGTAAAAACGAGGACTTGCAGACAAAATACCTGAGAACTGTTGCAGATTTAGAAAACTTAAAGAAGCGGTCGATTCGGGATAGAGAAGAGGCAATCAAACGGGCTAGGCAGCAACTTATTGAAGATTTATTACCTGTAATTGATGCCTTTAAAATGGGCATGGATGAAGCCATCAAGGCGGACCCAGAAGGGCCAATCGTGAATGGTTTTAAGATGGCGATTAACCAAATGGAGAAGACATTTGAAGAATATGGCCTCGTTTGCATCGATGAAGTTGGGGGTGCTTTTGATCCCAAAGTACAGGAAGCTATCGGATATGAAGATGGTGAGGAAGACGACCTTGTTCTAAAAATCATTCGTAAAGGTTATCGGCTCAAAGATCATTTAATTAGGCCTGCATCCGTTATCGTTTCACAAAAAACAGAAAATAATCAGGATTCCTGATTTCAACTTATGGCAACTACTGACTACTATCAGGTTTTAGGTGTAAGCAGAGATGCATCTGATTCAGATATCAAAAAAGCTTATCGTAAACTAGCTATCCAGTATCATCCTGACAAAAACCCGGGAGATTCAGAAGCAGAGGAAAAATTCAAGGAAATATCAGCTGCCTTTGATATCTTGAAGGATCCCGAAAAACGGGCAAAGTACGATCAATTTGGCCACGATGCATTTCGGGGTGGTTACTCTTCAAGTGGAGTGGATCCTTTTGATTTGTTCAAAGATGTATTTGGGGGAGGTGGCAATTCAGGTGGATTTGGCAGTATCTTCGAAGACTTTTTTGGCGGTGGGTCAGGAGGAACAGCTGATGGAATCAGGGGGAATGATTTACGAGTATCAGTCTCAATCTCCTTAGAACAAGCTGCCAAAGGTGTTGAAAAGGAAATTAAATACTCTCGACACAAAGAATGCTCAAAATGTGATGGGTCTGGTTCCTCCGACAAATCTTCCAAAACGATGTGTACTACTTGTGGTGGTGTCGGGCAAGTCGCTTCCAATCAAGGGTTTATTAGTATTCGTAGAACCTGCCCAAGCTGCAATGGGTCTGGTGTAACAATTGAAAACCCTTGTAAAAACTGTCATGGACAGGGACGGGCTAAAAGTAGTGATTCTGTAAAAGTAAAAATCCCAGCAGGGATCAATGACAACTCGAGGTTATGTTCTAGAGGCAGAGGGGACGCAGGTCCTCGTAACGGACCATTCGGAGATTTATATGTGGATGTACAAGTTAAATCACACGATCTTTTTGAGCGCGATGAGGACGATCTTTTTCACGAAATCTTGATTCCGTTCACATTATCAACCCTTGGGGGAACAATTGATGCACCAACCTTGGAAGGAAAAGTAACTCTCAAAATTCCGCCCGGCACACCATCCAACAAAACTTTTCGCATTAGGGATCAAGGAATGCCCAATCTCCGGTCTCCGTCCCACAAAGGTGATTTGTACATTAAGACTGTTATCCATGTGCCTAATAACCTTACCAAGGAACAGAAAGAGAAACTTGTTGAATTTGGTTTAGCATGCGGGGACAAGGATTTAGAAGAAGAAGCAAGCTTACTAGACAAAGCAAAGCGTTTTTTTGAAGGAGATAGCTAGATCGTGACTACTCCAGAAGCTTTTGCCGAGAGCATTTGCAGTCTTGATGATGCCTGCGAAAAAAGAATCCAAAGGGCTCGCAAAAGTAAAAAGATCGTTCTCACGAACGGCTGTTTTGATCTCTTGCATTCTGGGCATATTCACTCACTAGAAAAAGCATCCAAGTTTGGCGATGAGCTATGGGTTGCACTTAACTCAGATTCTAGCGTGCGTGCTATAAAAGGTTCTAATCGACCCATTTATTCTCAGTACGAGAGAGCGTACATGATCAGCTCCCTTCGTTTTGTCTCACTAGTTTTTCTTTTTGAGAATGCTGATCTTTCGGATGAGATTTTAAAGCTTCAACCGGATGTATATGTAAAATCTGGTGACTATTCTGTAGACACTCTAAATGTAAATGAAAAGTCTGCGTTGGATCAAGTCGGTGCGAGGATTTGTTTTGTTCCTTTTTTAAAAGGTTTCAGCACTACACTAAAAATAGAAACCATCCAAAATTTAAAAAACTGACCCATCATAAAATATGAGAACTATAATTTTAGGTTCAGGAAAAGGCTCAAATTGTAAAGCCATACTTGATGCGAGCACCTCTGGACTTTTAGGCTCTGCGGAGATTGTTGGCGTGTGTTCGGATAAAAAAGAGAGCGGGATTTTAGAAGTTGCCAGATCTGCATCTGTACCAGATTTTTTTTTAGGAAATTACGATAGATCAAAGGATGATTCTTGGGTAGATAAACTTACAAAACTCGAACCCGACCTAATTGTTTTAGCAGGGTTCATGAGAGTGCTGAGCAAAACCTTTATTGATTCATTTTCCTCAAAAATCATTAATCTTCACCCAAGCTTATTACCAAGCTTCCGGGGCCTACATGCGATCGAACAAGCATGGAATGCAGGTGTGAAAATCACTGGTTGTACTGTTCATTGGATTTCAGCCGAGTTAGATTCTGGTGAAATTATCGCACAAGCCCCTGTTCGAATCATGTTCGGTGATACACTTGATTCAGTTGCTGCAAAAATTCATGCTGCAGAGCATATGTTGTTGCCCACTGTAATTTCTCAACTGTCTCAACAAGTTAGCTCCAATGAGTGAATCGCTCTTAAAACACTCATCCAAGATTCAACCGGAACATGTTGATCTCATTGAGGGCTATCTTTATGAAGAAGCCCCATCTCCTTGGGCATTGGAAGTTAACCATGTCAATGGTCTTGGTGTTCTTTCTGGTTTCTTCTCGAACAAGGAGGAGTTAGATAAACACCAAACTCACATAACCTCTTCGCTCGGACAATCAGTGCAGTTTCATTTTTCAACGGAATCGATTTATGAACAAGACTGGAAGGAGGCATACAAAAAGCATTTTCAACCATGGAGCTACAAAGGCGTGAACCTGATTCCACTATGGTTAAAAGAATCTCACCCAGTCGCAGCAACAGATATATCTATTTATCTCGACCCTGGCATGGCATTTGGTACCGGAAACCATGAGTCGACCCGTATGTGTCTTGAATTTTTGATCGAATGCAAGGGAGATCTTTGCATGGATGGTAGTTTCATTGATCTTGGTTGTGGGTCTGGAATTCTTTCGTTGGTCGCTAAATCAATTGGATTTCAAAATGTTTTAGGCCTTGATAATGACAATGATGCAGTTCGTATTTCTCATGAAAACGCATTGCTCAATGACCTAAAAGGTTCGATCACCTTTACCACTCAAGATTTAAACAACCTTGATGATTCAATTGGTAAATTTAATTTTGTTATGGCTAACATTCAGGCAGATGTACTCATTTCTTACGCGGATCTTATCATGAGCCTTACTGATGAAAATTCCGTGGTTGTACTTTCTGGTATTCTAACTCAAGAGATCGCTCAGGTGTTAGAAAAGTTTAGATCCTTAAACAAAAGTTCAGAATTTAATTATACAACTAAAGAAATGGGTGAATGGTCTGCTGTTAAGATTTACAAGTAGGAGCAATCAGGAAACATGCCCACAAAAAATCGGGCCAATCCTTAAATTTAAAAAAAGAGGATCATCCACCAAGGTAAGTTAATGCCTTGGGAATAGGGAGTGTATAAAAAGCAAAACGATCGATATTCAACAATTGTAACTGGGCCGCAACCTTATCCCTAACAGATTCAACTGCAGATGGAGCAAGGGATGTGTAAACCAATGCCCATTCTTCATTACAAGGGTCCGTATCGGACCTGTTTTGATCGGCCATCACACCAAAATTTGTACTTACACCAGGAGCCCCTGAGTCAAGAATTGAATCATAAACATCGCTGTAGTGATCGCGAGGAACAACGCAGTAGAGACCCACTAAATCTTTTAGAAATGTTGTATTCAAGGTTGCGGATTTATTATCTGCTGTAGTTCTCCAATCTTTTGAACCCTTTATTTCATCTAGAACCGATATTACTTGCTCCATACTTGCTCCATGGGAGGAGCTTGCAACCGTACTACTAACATTGATAATACCATCGGATACAGGTATGGAATACATAAACCCTCTGCCTGGTTCGGTAATTCTGCCTGCTCGAGCCATATTGGTAAACACCTCATTGGATTCAGCACGGTCAACTACACACCAAACAAACTCCTTCTCAGGACCCTTCGTCATGCGCAATAAGGGAATTTTATCCCGTATTCCACCGCCTTCTCCAAAAGTAACAGTTGGCCCAGGTGCACCCGCAGACAATGCTGCTTGGGCAATATCTTCAGCCACTCCTTTTTCACAAATACAACAAATTGCCTCTAATGCATTTACTTCGCTTGTTAGAGAAGAATCATCATTTCCTCCAGTCAAAGGAAAGTTTGAAGTGAAATGAGCATTATTGCAGGAAATACTAAATATCGCTCCAGATCCCACTTTATCTAATCGAGCAGATGCAATAGCGGCATCAGTAATTCTTTGTTTTTCAGAATCAGGAACCAAGAATTGAACCAAGCATTGCTCGGGGGATGGTGGCGGAAACATCTTGGACAATAATCCACCTTCGTTAATAATCGATCCACGGGCAGCGATATGAAACACTCCCAGTGCTCCAGCCTTTTGCAATTCAGATACAGCCGAAGACAAAGAATCCTTTGGCAAAATAAGGTTCACCAAGGAAATATTGTTTTTAATAGTTAAAGTACTCATTTATGCAGCCTCCATTTGTTGTTCGGTTGAGGAGGGATCTTTAGGTTTTTTTCGCACTAATAATCCAACGGTAAGAACGGTTATTATAGGCCCAACAGAAGCGAGTGATAATACACCAAACCCATCGATTGCTCCTGTTTTGGCACCAATACCTAACCCCATTGCTAAAACAAGGGGCACAGTGATAGGACCCGTGGTAACCCCAGCACTATCCCAACCAAAATTGACAAAATCTTCACTGGAAATAAAGGTAAGAATAAGGAGCAATGTGTAGGGAGGAATAAGCAAATACCAAAGTTCTAAGTTAAACGCAATTTTTGCTACACCAGTGGCGATTCCGAGAGCAACTCCAGTTGCAACAGCTTGCATCAAGAGGTTTTTCTTAAACGCCCCAACGGTAATTTTTTCAACCGTGGACCCCAATGCATTGAGTGCCGGTTCTGCCAATGTTGCTCCATACCCCAAAATAAAACCAAACAATATAGCAAGGCATTTTCCTACGGTCGAAGACTGAAAGATGGGTTCAATAAAACCTTCAGATTGCCATGGTTGTATCGATGCAAAACTCGAGACAACATTTCCGCCAAGTTGCTCGCCGAGAGGTGTCAATCCAAGAGAAATACCCAGGTTAAACAGGCACATCCCTGTAACCGCACAAATAATCCCAATGATGAGCTCATCCATATGTTTGGGTTTTTGCCTAAGACCAACAAGGAGAACAAACAACAAGATCGAACACAAAGGAACAATTGCCCAAATGGCACCTTCGAGAGCTCCTCGGTCTTGGTCTGGCCCGCTCAATATTCCATCTGTCTTTGAGTAGTTGATGGAACCATCCGGTTCAATGCTGTAAAAATCTTCGCCGGGGTCCGCCTTTCCATTGTTGTTTTTGTCTATTTCCTGAGGTTTGAAAGTATTAGGAAAGAAATCAAATTTGTTGGAAAAGGCAGAGGCGATATCGGCATCTGGGTTCCAAACAGCATCTGGGGCTTTGTATCCCTCTCTAACAACATATGCTTTGGCTCCCCGCACTTGTACATTTTCTCGTTCGCCGTTGGATAGAGGGGAAGGAACAATTGAGCCTTCCGCAACTTTAGTCTTGAGTGTATACCCTTCTGGAAGAACATTGTTTTTGTTGAGATATTCCTCCACCATTTTTCTCTCATCAACGGACAAGGACCATGAAAGCTCAGACTCTCCAACACTCGAAGCAGACTCGATTTTAGATCGAGCATTCAAGTCACCAAATTTTTGCAAATCTACAGGGTAATTGGTTCCATATTTTCCTGCTTCTGTATGCCAAGAAGCTTTTGATTCACTCGCGAAATAATAATTATCGGTGTTGAAAAGGTATAGGGCATAGCACATTACAGCTAATATCGGAAACAAGGAAGCAAGGGTAACAACACCAAAACCAGTGTTGCTCGACCCTCCTGTTGAAACAATGCGGCAAACTCCGATACCAAGAGCAAGAACTAGAGGGACAGTAACAGGGCCGGTGGTTACCGCACCACAATCCCAGGCTAAGCCCAAGACATGCTTGAGCCTATCATCAGAGAATTGCATATATAGTGTAATGCAAGATAGAATAATTACCCCAGCATAAATAAAAGGCTTTAAGGACCAGCCTTTGTAAAACCTGAGTACACCTAATAGTACAGCGATTCCAACACCAACACCAACACAGTTAACTAAAAGCCCAGCACCGGTATTTAAGATGGTCCACAACAATGGAGCCGCAGTGGGGTCTACCCCAGCACCTGCTGCTCTCAAAACACCAATCGCTGGCTCTGCAAAAGTTGCGAATGCACCTAACACAAACCCAAAGGCCAGACTGGTGGGAAGGCAAGGGATGCCAAGGATCTTTTTCCTAGGTAAAGTGGACCCAAGAGCTTCTCCTAAAGGCATAAGTCCCAAGCGAAGACCTTCCATAAAAAAGGCTAGACCTACAATCACAATCATAATACCAGCCGCAATCATTAAGGAATAAACAATCGGCAAGCCTAAGACGAGAACTTGAAAGACAATGAGGTACAAAATAATGAACCATACACATTGTATTTGTTCGACCACTTTATCCTTCGCAAAGGATAAAAGGATTCCAATTTTTTGTTGGAAAGTGAGTTGTAATTTTTTGCTATCTGAGGATTGTTCGTTGCTCATAGGGAAATTAATTTGTAGTAAAATCTACACTTATATTAGTCCGAGTAAAGGTTATAACTATTCGCTCCAATTCGCGTTTGCCAAGGTGAGGGAAGTTTTGTTTGTACCAGTTTTCAAGCGAACAGGCACATTCCATACGGCACCAATTTTACCGACTGGTGCGGTTCCAACCAAATAGTGAGTGCCGGTGCGCAAGTTGGTAAAGTTAGCATATCCATCAATGTCAGTACGAATTCTATAACCGTCGCCTTTTTCAATTTGTTCTAATAATAAATTCCTGATTCGCTTGTAAACACCAGGGAAGGCAAAAGGAGATTTTCTCGATTTGGCCCAAAGTTCTTCAAAGGATCGGACTTCAGGGAAATCCTTTATGAAAATGCCCCCGCTGTACAGAAGGTCGGGTAAACTTTGAGAAATAAGAAAGAATTCAGTGTAAAAAACTTCCTTACTTTTTCCATTGAGCAGGGTAACCACCGCATCAAATTCCAAACTGCAGGATTCGAAGGAAAAGCCATCTTCAGGTGCTTGGATCAGATCAGGGCTCGAAATCACTTCCCTACGATTACGGTTAGATCGTGGTAGTTCTGGGGATACAAAACTTCGAGAAACAACGCGAGGCTGTAGGGAATCTATTCCACTTTGAAACTGATTATTTCTTAGTCTAAGACCGTCTATTTCCTCAGATTTTTGCAAGAGGCTTTTTTTAAGAACAGCTATTTCCTTTTGTAAATTTTGGAGGTGACTATCAGAATGATATTCTTCCCGGTAATAGCTAGCGGAAGGAGCTGGAGTTGGAGTTGGAGATTTAGGTCTCAATCGTTGAATTTCGGCAATCAGTTCCTCGTTTAACCGGGTGAGTGAAGCGATTGTTTGGTCTTTACGGATATTTGAGGCACGAAGTTCGTTCAGACTAATTTCAAAGTCACCTACCTGCTTATGAGAATCAATTTTTAGAGAAGAATCGTCGATATCTTGAACACCATCTAGTGGAGTAAAATCTCTTTTCCCAAACTCTTCCTTTATTTCTTCTACTGGCTCATCAGATAAACCTTCATAAGAAGCACCATCGGTAGCATCGATTGTTTGGGCACTTGCTCCTTGGTCTAGAAATGATGCAAGGTCCTGACCACCACCCGTCTGGCTTGCTACCAAAGACGCAACATCAGGTAGTGAGGTAGGATTTGTGTCTTCGACTTGCTTGTTGCCGGATCGATCAGAACAAGCAGCGAAAAGTAATAAAACACTTAAAACTTTCGAAGTCTTTAGAATGATCATAAACCTTAATCTTAATTGGGTAGGCTACATTGGAAAGTAGAGCAAGGTTCTTATTTACACCTTTTACTTTTTTTGACAAAAAAAAAGGATGTCTCCCCTACCCCCTCTTGAGACTAACTCGCATGAACGCGAGTTAAACTTTCTGAAACAAACTATAAGTTCTCTTCGAGATCAAATGGATCATAGTTTGCAACTTCATGATTTAGAAGTTCAAACATTAGAAAAAGAACACAGGAACCACGAAGTTAACCTCCAGAAAGTCATCGAAAAATTAAGGTCTGAATACGAACAGCTTTCGATACAAAGTTCCGCCGATAAGCAACTTTTGGAAAGTTCTTTTATCGCCGAGCGCAATGGTTTCTCATCTTTGGTTGAGGATTTGAGGTCACGCCTAGAAGAATCCGATAAAAAAATATCAGATGTTAAACAAAAAGCTCTCTCCTCCAAAGAAACAGAAATTCGTGAACTTCAAAATGCTATTTCAAACTTAAGAAATGAGCTAGAAGCAAAAGAAAACGAATCCTACAACGAGAAGCAGAAAGTTATTCAAGAAAACCAAACTGAGATCAGGGACTTACAAACTCTCGCTTCCAATCTTAGAGTTAAGGTTTCACAAATTGAGATTAAAAAGGATGAACAACTGCAGAAAGTTCGTTCTGATAGCGATAAGGAGGTAAAATCTCTCCAAAATGTTGTCACGGACTTACGCCACAAGTTAGAGGAAGTACAATCCGAAAAGGCCAGCGAACTTCAACAAGCTACAACCGATCTAATTCTTGAAAAAAAAGCACTACAAGAATCTTTACAAAAAAGTAGGGATAGCCTTGAACTAATTAGTGTTCGCCACCAAGAACACCTGCAAAAGGTGGAACAGGCAAATTCAAGCGAGGTATCATCTCTTAAAGAAATGATAAGTTCCTTGCGAAATGAAATTGATTCTTTTGATGATCGATTAAGGGACGCTGTTCAAAATGAACGAAGAGCTCAAACTCAGGAAATTCGACAGCTTAGAAAGACCCTATCCCACGCAAGGTCTCAGATAGAACAAAGACAAAGTGAATTCCAAGAAAAACTTCAATTGGTTGAAAATTCTAAAAGCCAAGAAATACAATTACTCAAAGAAACAATTTCCAACCTGCGAGTAGATTTAGAGAAAAGTGAAGCATCCAAAGCCGATGAAGCTCAGCGTGCAGTAAGCTCCAAAAACGCAGAAATCAGGCAGCTTAAAGATTCGATGTCATTATTAAGGGAGAATCTTGATCGACTTGAAATCAGAAAGTCGGAAGCACTGCAGAAGGCTTATCAAAAAAGTAATTCCGAAAAGACCATCCTCCAGTCGACCATTGAAACACTTAGAAATGAAATTGAATCTATCCAGTTACAGAAAGACGATTCACTGCAAGAATTAGAAAGAAGCAAGGAGCAGGAAATTGACCAACTTAGGAAATCGCTTCTTTTGTCCCGAAATTCGCTGGAAAGAGAAAAAGATAGATTTGAATCCATCATTCAAAAGAATGCTGCTACTTCTAACCAGGAAATTGTTCATCTCAAATCATTAGTTTCCAAGCTTCGTGATCAAATCGATGAAACCAAAGCAAACGAAGAAACTCTCATCCAAAGTGCCTTAAGTAAGGCAGGTTCAGAAATATCAGTGTTGCAGGAAAGCCTATCCAAAATCCGTCTGGAACTTGAAAACCAGGAAGATCTTTATGCCGGTAGACTGCAGGCACTTGACTCTCAAAAATCTGTAGAAATCACCGATTTGAAGAGCACCATCGCCAACCTTCGGGAACAAATTGAGCAAATTGAATCTGAAACTCAGGCAAAAATTCAATCAGGCACAGCATCTTTGGTTAAAGAGAATCTACTCCTTAAGAACAATATATCACTTCTCCGGGAAAACCTGGACCGAGAAGACGCTAAGCATCAATCAGAACTGCAAAAAAAATCCTCTGAGCTTGAAAATCTTTCAAATTCCTTAAAGCAAACCATTTTAGAACTAAGAAATGAAAATGAATTTATTCTCTCGGAGACAGAATCAAAAATACAGAAAGCGGTAAGTTCTGTTAACTTAGAAAACGGATCACTCCGTGGCACATTGGCAAGCCTTCGTGGAAAAGTAGATCAATTGAAAACTGAAAAAGAAATCGCTGTTCAAGAAGCTAACAAGAAAAAGGAGCAGGAAGTTATTCAATTAAAAAATACCATAGTAAATTTGCGTCATGAAACCGAAAGGTTGAACATACAACATAATGAGGATAAACAAAAATTGACCTCTTCCAGCTCGAATGAACTCAATCATTATAAAAGTATAGTTCGTGCACTTCGGGCAGAAATAGATCAAAATAGGTTGCGATATGACGAAAAAATGCAACAAAACACTCTTTTAAAAGAAACCGAAAATAAGCAACTCCAGGAAACAATTCTCGAGCTAAGATCCGAATTAGAAAAATACAATGGCAACTAAATCAAACCCCAAAGAATCGAAAAAGAGAACCTCAAGGTTCTCTGACATGCTGCTACAAGTAACTACTGACTTAGCCAAAACCAAAAGCTTGGACGAAGCTCTTGAAACCCTGGTTAAGATTACCACCACAACGATCGGAGCAGAAAGAGGAACAATCTTTCTTAATGATTCGGGAACTGGTGAATTATATTCCCGAATCGCCCAAGGTAACTTCCGTCGAGAAATCAGAATCATGAATAGTAAAGGCGTGGCAGGTTGGGTTTTTTCCAACAATGAAGGGGCCATTATTCCTGACGCGTACAAAGACGATCGTTTTAATAAGGCAGTAGATGTGCGCACGGGGTTTCGCACTAAAAGTATTCTCTGTGCCCCGCTTAGAACCGTAAACGGTGAGAAAATCGGTGTTTCACAAATCTTAAACAAGATCGACGGAGAATTTACCCAAGATGACTTAGAATTGCTTGAAGCAATGACGGAACAGGCGGCCATTGCGATTCAGGGGAATATCATTGTTGAACAAGTAGAGGCAGCTCGGAAACAGGAACTGGAATTCTTGGATGTTGTTTCTCAAGTCTCCTCTGAACTGGAGCTAACTCCTTTGTTACAAAAGATAATCTCCACGATCTCTACTATGCTTGATTGTGAAAGAGCCACCCTCTTTATCAACGATGAGAAAACAAACGAGCTCTACACAGAAGTGGGTGAAGGTTTAGATGAAAAATCGGTCATTAGATTCCCAAACCACTTGGGCATTGCGGGTACTGTATTTACTTCTGCAAAAGCAGTAAATATTCCCCACGCTTATGCTGACCTACGCTTCAATCCAAGTTTTGATAAGCAAACTGGTTTCTTTACCCGATCGATTCTTTGCATGCCTGTTTTAAACAAAGAAGGAAAAACCATTGGGGTTAGCCAAGTCTTAAACAAACGCGGAGGTTCATTTAATCAAGAGGACGAGAAAAGGTTGGCCGCATTTACCTCTCAAATCTCAATGGGCATAGAAAATGCCAAGCTCTTTGACGATGTGCAGAATCAGAAAAATTACTCGGAGAGCATACTCTCCAGTATGCATGATGCTGTGCTCACGGTGGATGAGAACAAATTAATCAAGACTTGTAACCCAGCTGGTCTTAAAATTTTCAGACAGGCTCATATCAACGACATTTTAAATTCCCCAGTTGAAGAACTTTTGGGAACCGAAAACTCGTGGCTTAACAGCAAGCTAGATACAGTCGATGAACAGGAGGAGTTTCTGGACGCCAACCTCGAAGTTCTCGGTGAAAAACTTTCGGTCAATATATCTATAACCCCTCTCCTTGGCCAGAAAAACGAAAACCTTGGGGTTATGATAATGATTGAAGACATTAGCTCCGAGAAAAGAATGAAGTCTACCATGTCTCGCTACATGGATCCTGAACTTGCGGATCAACTTATGAATGCGGGTGAAAGTGATGATGTCATGGGAGGCAAACAAAGCATCGCGTCGGTCTTATTTTCTGATGTGAGAAGTTTTACTACGATAACAGAAGAACTTGGTGCACAGGGTACGGTCAAACTCCTAAATGAGTATTTTACCATTATGGTAGATTGTATCACCGATGAAGGAGGCATGCTGGATAAATTTATCGGTGATGCAATGATGTGTATTTTTGGCACTCCGATTCCTCACGAAGACGACCCGGATCGTGCTGTCCGTGCTGCAATCCGAATGATGACCGACTTAAAGGTATTCAACGACCGAAGAGCTGCTGAAGGTAAAATGCCCATTGATCATGGCATGGGTATCAACACAGATTCTATTGTTTCCGGAAACATTGGGTCTCCCAAACGAATGGACTACACCGTAATTGGTGATGGTGTGAATTTGGCCGCCAGAATTGAAAGTGCCTGCAAGCAATATGGTGCCCACATTTTAATTAGTGAGTTTACTTACAAAGCAGTAAAAGCAACCTACCGTACAAGGCAGGTAGACTATGTTATCGTAAAAGGAAAAACAGAGCCGGTTGGAGTTTACGAAGTACTTGATTTTCACGACGACAATTCTTACCCAAACATGGTCGATGCTTTGGGTAGTTTTAATGATGGCTATCGAGCTTGGAATGATGGGAAATGGGATCAAGCAATCAAACTTTTCAATTCCGTTAAAAAGATTAATCCAAACGACAAAGCCGCTCAACTTTACTTAGATCGATGTGCTCATATGAAAAAGAATCCGCCCAAAGAAGATTGGGACGGCGTATGGGTGATGACTTCAAAGTAATTTATTGGGAAAAACATGGATAAACAGATCAAAAAACTTCTCGAGACAGCCATTGAGCTTGATCCAAAATTGGCCAATGCACATTTTAAATTGGGCGTCCTTCATCAATCCGAAGAAAATTTTGATTCTGCAGTTTCATGTTTTGAGCAGGCAGTAACTCTGGATTCAACCTACCCTGAGGCTGAATGTGAACTTGCAATTGAACTCAGAAGGTCAGGCAAGCTTGAAGAAGCGAGAGAGCATTTTCTGAACGCATTGGAACTCGATCCAAATTCAGTCAAAACCTACTTTAATTATGCCCTCTTACTTATCGAACTTGATGACATTGAAGAAGCAAAAAATAACTTCGATAAAGTAGCAGAAATTGATCAAAATTTTGCTCCTGCTTACTTCCAGAAAGCAAAACTTCTGACTAATCCTGACGATTTTGAACAGGCTAAAAAAAATTACGAAACTGCAATTGATATTGATGAGGATTACCTGGAGGCCCACTATTTTCTGGCGAAACTACTCATGGGGGGTAAAGCAACCAACACTGATGGATCGAGTGCAAATAAAAAGGACTTAAAAGGTGCTAAGTTTCACTTTTCAAGAGTCCTTCTTTTAGACGAGTCCTGCTCCAAGGCACTTTATAATCTTGGGCGCATCCATTTTGAGGAAACAGATTACCGCAAAACGAAATCTTACCTCACCAAAGCTCTAAAGCTCCAACCAAATTACTCCAAAGCACACTATCTCTATGGAAAAGCTCTTGATTTAGGAGGCGAGCAACAAAAGGCGGTCCATCATTACAAAAAATCAATAG
>Ga0255773_10002242_pt1 | contig 18235 bp, 38 predicted proteins | sample 011ome_17_FD_179971 | JGI IMG/M metagenome (GOLD analysis project Ga0255773, IMG submission 179971) | Coastal salt marsh microbial communities from the Groves Creek Marsh, Skidaway Island, Georgia - 011502XT metaG (version 2) | ecosystem: Environmental > Aquatic > Marine > Intertidal zone >...
AAAAAAGGGGAGCCATAAAGACTCCCCCGTAGCAAGGCAACACGACTAATTTGGAACCTAAGTTATCTTGGGTTCCTTTTTTTTTGGGCCTTACGATAAAGTGACGGATCACCCCATCGCTTAGTCCAAAACCAGTTACTTAATTTACTAGCATAACTTTCTAACTTATCCATGATACAGTTATGCCAGAAGTAATATCTAAATTTTTTGTATAATCTGTTTAACATCTTCTTGTAGTTTTTTACACACAGAGTTTGCATGATTAATTATTGAGGCACAAAGACTTGCATGAAATGGATGAGTCTTTAACGCTTCTCTAATCTTAGTAACAGGCTTCCCACCATAGTCTATGACTACCATATTGTTTTTATTTAAACCAATCTTAAGTTCAAATAATATTCCTGTATGTTTTAGTATCTCATCTTCTTTATTTTCTGTCATTGCTTTCTCCTTGTTTCACAAACTCTGCACTAATTCTAGGATCTAACGGACTTAACGAAGATAGTTTGCTCATGATATTTACTACTTCTCCATATGGTCTAGTCATTAAATATCTCATAATATCCATTAGTTGTTCTGATGTTATTAGATATGTTTTCCCATTAACTTCTTGTTGTTTTTTTTCTTTACTCATTGTTCCCCTCTTATTTATCAGTAAAATATTTATTAAGGGTTTGTATACTTTCTTCTGCTGAAGAAATTTTATTTATTAGTTTATCCAACTCATCAATGAACTGTGGATGCTCACCAATACCAACAGCTGAATTAAGATAAACAAGTGCACTAGCATACGCATCTGCTATTTGTGCCTCGTATTTTTTTCTTAATGCATCTAACATCAGTAACTTTGTATCCATTAGTATCCTCTATATTCATAGTAAGTTTTTTCTATATATTCTTCATCTAGTAAGTAAGGATTACTACCATTTTTAAAATCATGTAGTTCTCTTAACTCATTAATAGTTTGAGATAATGTTTTGTTTCTCTGTAAACATCCACAAACTAAATCTACTACTTCTATAAACGCCTGCTTAACTTGTCCCATCACTGATCTCCTTTATTAATTTATCTAAATACCAACTTGCTTTTTTTAAGTCCTGCAAAGGATTACCTTTAAATTTAAACCTACCAACATACTTAATAATATTACCTTTAAGATATCCACTAAACTCATCAGCAGTCATATAATCTTTTATGACTTCAATAGTTTCTCTATTACCTTGCTTGTAATGGTTAGGGTGATTTACAGGATCATCATGTTCGATAATATAATTATCTTCTGACTCAAGAATATATTTATTTCCATTATAAATAATTTCTTTTTTAACGTCTGCCATATTCTCTCCTAATAGTTTTAATATCAGTAGTCTCTATATTATAATTACCATCTTTAACTTCTCTTTTAATTACCAATCCACTCCACCATAGATGCTGAGTGTCTCTAGCAAAATGTTCTGGATGACTTAAATAACATCCTGCAGATAGCCCATGAATCTTTTTACCATTAGGTAAAGTAGATATAGCATAATCTAATAAGTGACTATGGCCTACTGTAGCAGAAACTTTGTGTTTTGTCAAGAGAGTTCTACCAATATTTTCACCAGATATAGCTGACCCCATAATACCAGATGGGAAGTGATGTGCATAATAAATACCATCAACAACTTTAAACTGTTTATAAGGTATCTCTTGCCAACCATATTTCTTAAATTGTAAATCAGATATTTTCATAGTACCATCTAACTCTGGATTTTCTTCTACAAATCTATCTATTCTATCCTCATGATTACCATGTAACATTATCTTTTTAGGTTTATGTTTTCCCAAACCTTTGTTAAACAAATGCAATGCTTCATGCGAATGCTCCATATCTTTCTGGTATCTTCTACCTTCAAAAGATTTCTTTCCTCTGTCATATGTAGACAAAGAATCCATACTACAAAAGTCACCCATGCATATTACATGTGTCGCTTTTATATCTGCGGCTAGTCTACCTGCCCACAGAAATCTATCATTGCTTGCTTTGGGTGTGCAATGTGGATCACCCATTACTAAATGTGTTGCCATTAGTTTAACTCCTTTTCACGTTTGGCTTTTAACCATTCTATAAAATCAATAACATTATCTTCTTCGTCAAACTCTGCTACTGCATTCATGCTTAGGTTAGGTTTTTCAGGGTTTTTTTTATCTGCAGCAAATCCTTTTAATCCATAAACAAAAACAGATTGTGGATCTTGGGTTGCCATTTTTATCATGCCTCTAGCTATAGTAGAACATAATTCGTATTGCTCAGTTGTCATTTGAGATTTACTATCCATAGTAATACCACATGTAAATCCTTTCTCCCATGGGGAGATAAGAACTTTTATGCAGTTCTTAAACGTATCTTGTTTCTTAGTCATACCAATACCTTTTTACGTTATCGTCATTATACTCTAATACTTTATGCTCGAATCCTCTTTTCATACTTTTCTTACCAAAGTACTCTGCTTTTTTCTCATCATCAAACACTGTATTATTAAACAACCTGTACTCATTATCTTTTTTATTCTTAAACACTACAAAATATAAATGCATACTAACACAAAGAGTAAGTAGAGAATAGACCCCTAAAACTACTCTCCATTACTCTCTGCGTCATCCTTTTTGGGATTGGTCACAGAAGTGTACCATACCCATTTAGGATTCTTCCCCTTGGATTGCTGTTGTGGTAAGTGTTGCAATCCATCTCCCCAACATGGCACTTTGTATGGACAAAATGAACATACAGTGCCTAGCGTTCTGTTGCCTGTTGGTTTACCTCTGAAAGTTTCGGCTATGTCATCGAAACATTTCTGGAATTCTGTTTTATTTTTTAATGCAGTATAATTATCTGTTGCAACTTTAATGTATTTATTCTTATAATCATCTTGGAACTCTGGTGCTTCACATACAGTCCACTCACCTGTAGACTTATTGACAGCTATCCAACCACCGAAAGGCTTTCTCATACCTTCTGCGTAAAGAAAACCTTGCGATGCATAACCAAAGGAATCATTATTAACTACTTCATTAAAGCCTCCCTTCTCACCAAATTTATGTTCAAAGGAATACGGTGACGCACTCTTAATATCCCAAATTTTGTTATCAATCTCAACATCCAATCTTCCAGACATAGAGTCTTCTTTAAATTTATACTTAACTTCTTTTTGTTCACTATCAATTTTAACTCCTGCAGATTTTAAAACAAATATAGCTAGGGCCTCTATCAAATCTCCAAATGTATTTCTCATTTTATTATTATAAGGTTGTCCATCACCTTTAATACCTTTTGCTTCCATTTGTAGTTGACAGAGTGGCCTACCTATATTCGACATTCTAGGTTCAAAACTATCCCTACGCTTTTCTGAGAACTGTCTACGCAAGGCACTTTTACATGCCTCGCCAAACTCCTCAACTAAATCCTCAGAAATAGCGACAGGATTACTAGATACCTTATCAAGATATATTTTTACTTTATCTAATATTGTATTCATTAAGATGTCAATACTTCCTCTGGAAGTGGATCGTCCATCTCCTCAACAATTTTAGCGTCTTCACCATCTTGATCATTTGGTTTCTTAACTCTAGAATTTTTATAAGCTGCAAGTACTTCATCGTTTTCTTTTTTCACAGCCTGCTGAAACACAGTTAAAGTTTCATTATCTTCTTGTGTAAACTGTAACTCAGTACCAGATTTGGTATCAAGAACAGGAACATAAAAAGTATTACCACCTTTTTTCTGTCTCTCAGTATCAATAGATAACACTTGTTTAAGCATAACCTTACCACTATCTTTTAGTCTTTTGATAGCATTACTTACAGGTAAGAATGCTGTACCAGATACTCTGTACAACGTAGGTAGATTTTCTACCTTGTGCTTTTCACCATTGGCTAACACACCATCAAAACTAACTACACCATACACTAGTCTATAGCATCTGATAGTTCTCTGTATCATTTGCTGATCTGGTGTAAGTGAGTCTCTGTCTTTGTATGGGACTTTACCACAATTAACTCCACCTAACATATCAATTGCTTCATCTTTGTGTGATGAAAATATAACTGATCTGTTAACATATTCACCCTTATCAGTATCGTAGTGCATGTATTGCATACCACTAATAAATGGTCTGAAGTTAACTGGTTTACCATAAGCAACTTTACCTACAGTAGTATCAAACACAGAAAAATAACCTACTGGTATTTGATTACCATCGTCATCTTCTGGGCTTCTATTAATAGATAATCTAGGAATGCCATCACTACTAGATGTACCATCGTCTTGACCTATGGCTTTCATTATTTGCTCATCGGTCATTTGGTTTATATTTATAAGTTCATTGTCTGACATTGAACACCTCCTTGTAAAAATTAATGTATATCATATTTTATAGTAAATGTCAAGTACTATTTTTTATTTTTTTTCTTGTATGGTGGGTATACCAAATCGCATACCCAAAAGAAAATAACTACTGCTAAACAGGCAGATAAAAATATATCTAACATAAGCGTGTCTCCTCATCGGTTTGTATTACTTTGAATCCATCATACTCAGCATACTGCTTCCACGATGAATAATCTTCATGATCTTTATTTAAATAAAGAGTATCATAAGTTCCTTCGTAACTATTTACAAAGGCTTGATACTCATCGTAGACAGTAATGTCTGAATCATCATATTCATCTAAAGTTTCTAATGCCTCAATCATATTAGTTCTCCAAGTTATAGGCTTTTGATTGTTCAAATAAAAAGTATTCGTATCCGTCATGCTCTTTATTTTCATTCATCAACTCTGCGTATGCATCTGCACTACGCTTGTTAATAAACTGTTTTTCAAATATAAATTTATTTGAGTGATTAAACTTACCCATAATTATATATTTTGTAGTTCTATCTTCAGAATTATTTAAACTCATATGGTTATTACCTCCTTCATATCTAACCAGTTATATCCTATTTTTGTCTCTGTGTCAAGTGGAACATTGAAATCTATATTATAATATTCTTTCAATGAATCAATAACACTGCTTGTGCCCTGCTTGAATATTTTACCCATCACACTTTCTTCGCCAGGATAAACATCAGCTACGATAGAATCGTGAACTGTGTTTACGAGTAAACTTTTTACTTTCTGTTCTTTCATTAGATTGTATATATTTATACATGCTAATGGAACAATATCTGCTGTTGCAAAACCTTGCACAGGATAATTTTTTATTTGTGTACCATAACTAGAGCCACCCCAAGGCATACGCTGAGCATATGGAAATGAATACTGTCTACCTGTAGGTATTTGTATACATTTAAATTTGATAGCATGCGTTTGTAATTTATCATGCCATGCTTTGATACCTTTATACTTTTCTAAAAACTTACGATAGTATTTTTTCTCATCTTCAGTACCTGTTACACCACCATACAAAGGTTTAAATGTGTGTGCTTTAGCATCTTGTCTTGATACTCCAATAATATCTGCAGTGTATTGATGTACATCAATATTATTTTTTATATCTTCCATACCCTGTTTATCTTGTGCCATAAACACTGCAGTTCTAAATTCAAGTTGAGAAAAATCTATCTCCAATATTTTACCACTAGCGAATCTTGACTTAACCACTTGCCTAATAGGAAATGTTTTTCCCCTAGGTTGATTCTGAAAATTAGGATCACGACTTGAAAGTCTACCTGTTGCAGTGACTGCCTGCATAAATTTAGGATGTAGCATACCTTGGCTATCTGTATGATCTTTTATGCCAGATATAAAAGTAGATAGATAAGTATCTATAGCATTATATCTTACAATAGCATCTAAAAATTCTCTAAGTTCTCCCTCAGATTCTGCTGAGAGTTTAGATAGAGTTACTTTATCTGTCCTAAATCCAGACTCTGATATATCATATACACTTTTAGGAACTTGATTAAACCCTGCAAGTTTAGCCATCTTGTGATATATAAATCCATCGCCATCACAATCAGAACATTTAGTATAATTTTTATATGGACTGCCATCTTTTTTTATTCTTTTAGTTACACCTTTACCATCACAAGGTATACATTTACTTGCACTTGTCTTATATACAGGTGCAGTATTTGCTTTAACTAGTGATCTAAATTGATTCAGTGAAAATTGTGGTCTACGTTTGTTTTTACCTGTTGCTTTATCTACACCAACATTAAATATTTTGGCCCAATTACTTTTATCTAAAGGTTTTTTAGAATAGATTAACCATGATAATTGTTCTGGACTAGATAAATTTATTTCTGTATCGCCCATTTTATTATAAACAATTTTACCTATCTTCTGCCTTAGATATTCTTTTTCTGCAGTATACTCTGCATTAACTTTTTCTAATACATTTAAGTCTACATAGATACCATTACGTTCCATGTCGGATAGTACAACTAAAAATTCACCCATCATCTTAGCAGTCTTAATTAAATCTTTATTAGCAGGAAGTTTAAAGTCTGCCATCTGAGACTCAAATAATCTTTTGGTAATTGTTACATCATTTCTACCATACTCCTCGACTAGATCAGCAGGTATATTATCAAAAGATATTCCACGATCCATATATTCTTTTATACGATCATCTTTCATACCTATCTTCCTACGTTGGCAACACATTTGTAATGTCAAAGATTTTCTAACACCTTTATTGAGTATGTATTCACCAATCATAGTATCATATACTTTACCAGTGTATTTAAATCCTGCCTCTAGTAACCACATCAAATCAAATTTAAGATTGTGACCTATTAATAATGTAGTTTCATCTAGAACTTCTTGGATTCTAGCTGCACCTCCCCTACTAACTTTCTCAGAGTGGTAAGTAAAATAATATTCACTACCATATTTTGACTCTAATCCTACGCTTACCAGTTTATTATCTGGATGAAATGGAGATGGATCAAATCCATTGTTTTTATTTTTTTGATATGTTGTTTCTACATCAACTACTGTAATCATACATCGTACCTACTTATCTCTCTATAAATTTTAGCATCAATAATTCCATGATACCCATTTATTTTATTTTTAGAAATACATAATGATCTATCCATATTCTCTTGACCATTTGTATCTGGTGCTTTACCTACACCAATAATTAAATCAGCCTCAGCTGCCTTACCAGTTCTAGAGTTCTCCATCATATTAAAATCCATATGTCTTTTATTATGTGCATCATTAGATGCTTGTGATATTGCAATGATAGCACACTTTCTACGTTTTGCAATCTCTCTTGCACTAGTATATATTGCTCTGAGTTTTTCATCTGACCTTGCGTATATACCAGAAATATTTACTTTGTCAAGCTGATCAATGACAATAATATCTGGCTTATGCTTTTCACAATGTGAATCTATATCATCCATTGTCCAATCAACAGTATCGTACAGTTGAATATTCTCTTTTATTAAATCCCATTTACCATTTGCAATCTCTATGTTCTCAACTATTTCTTCTCTTGTCATTCCTGTATAGCAGGATATGGCTCTCATCTGAGTTCTAACTGCAGGTTCTTCATTTATAAACGCATGAACTTTAGCACCTTGCTCAGCAAACCCATCTGGTGATGAAACTAAACTAACCCAAAAAGCAGTCTTACCTGTCTCTGGTCTAGCAAATACAATCATTAAATTACCATCACCAATACCTCCAACCTCATCTCTCAATGTAGATATACTAAACTTCCATTTAGTTGTATCAACTAACTGATTCATAACTTCTCCAATGTTATTAGATACAGATTCTACTTTCTCATCTGGTGTATTTGTCTTGTGCTTTTCTATTATAGAAATAATATCATTAAAGTTTGCAGGCTTACCATTAAATATTTCAGTAGCCTCAACTGCTATCTTCTGTGCAGTCTCTCTTTCTACAAGAACTTTCATAATATCTTTTGCTATTTCGTTAGATGGTTCTTGTACATCTTTTAAGTCTTCAATCAGTTCATTAAATTTTATCTTCGCTGCTCTAGTTAATGCAGGATTATACATTGTAGTATGTAATCCATATAACTCATCTACCTTTATTGACTCCTCATACTCAGAGTGTGCTCGTTTGATTGTATCAAACAAAGAACCTAAGTCACCCTCAAATACACTGCTTGATACTGAGCCTTTGTACTGGTCGTAAAAAGATTTATCTAACATCTTTTTTAGTATCTGCTTTTCCATCGTGTCTCCCTTCATTATCTTCTGTTGATTGCTTTTTGTACTTTTAATTCGTTCTCTAATATAACAGTAATTGTGTCAAGTTTGCTTTGATCTCTTTGATTCCACTCTGCTTTGTTTGTATCTATAATATCATACTTCCAGTTAGTCCAACTTTCAAGTATCTCTTTCATCATTTCTTCAGTCATAAAATATACTCCTTATCTCATCTGTTTTAAAATATTTTAAATCATCTTCCAATGCTTTTACTTTTACATTTGTAAAACCTTTTGATCTTAACTCTTTTGCAATAGAGAAAGATTTAGTAGTTGCATCTCTATCTAGTGCAACATAAATATTTTTATACTGCATGATATGTGCAAGGTGTGTATCTGCTAGTGATGTACCCATCAAAGCAATACCAGTTAGTACACCAGATACTGCACATGCAGAAGCACAATCCTCTACAATAACTGCATCATCACACTCACCACAAACAAAAGGAACATGTTTATTACCATACATAAACCATTTAGGATATGTGTCCTTGTTTAATGCCCTGCCAACTGCACCTGCATATTCATTTGTATATTTATTTTTAACTACAAATACAACTCTGTCTTGTGCTACATCATATTTTATATCTGCTCTATTCATCATAAAAGAATCCCAACAGTTATTATTTCGTAAATACTTCATTGCTTTTTCATGAGAGAATGGTGACTTAAAACTTTCTGGTATGCTAAATACTGACAACTCTGAATCATTCTTTTTATTTGAGAAAGTATTAATGACATAGTCCATAGTTTTCTGTCCCTCATGCTTTCCTTTTGCTTTACATGAAGCATGAAAACAATACCAACCTATGCTGTTACCAGTGGTATCAATAAGCATTGTATTACTATGATGACAGAATGGACAGTCTGTTCTTTCTTTGTGATCTTGTTTTAAATTTAGATTTTTAATAACTTCTAACTGTTGCTTATAATTCAACTTGTACTTCCTCGTATGTTATCACATATCTATCTTGGCTAACAAATTCATTAGCCTCTATTTTCATTAGATTGTTATTTAAATAATAAGCTACATTATTTTGTAGCTTTTCTAGTGTTGGCTCTTCCTCGAATGGTATTATTGCTACTGCTTCTATTCCTAGTCCTGCTAGTCTTACTTTGTATTTTTTCATCATTAATTCCCTTATCATAGTTTACTTCATTTGTCAAGTCATATTTTGATTTTTTATAAAATTTTGGATGTCGCCAAACAAATGTCATGTATTAAATTCCTCCACAATACTTTCATCCCACAAGTCAACAGCAAAAGATTTATCTTTTAGTTTAAAAGAAAATTGATTACCCTTGCCATCTAGGTACATAGCATTCTCAGTCACCTCGCCACCTAATTGTTCAACGAGTATTCTAAACTTAAGTGCTAAGGTAATTGTGTCACTCATTGTTTTCCTCCCATGTCCCACCAGTGTATTCTAAATACCACTGATCAAATGATTCGTCTCCACCTAGTGGTCTTTTATATTTTTCACATTCTTTTTCATACCATTGCCTTAACTCTTTATAGTTTTGTAAGACATTTGCTTTTGCTTCTTCTTTGCTATTCCAACAATAGCTATCCATCATATCTTTTTTTATACTGTGGTCATAACAATTACTCATTCGTCCTCCTCATCTTCGTGCCAGAAAACAATATTATTTTCTATATCATGATCTGCTTTTGCTAGTTCTTCTTTTGTATAGGTATCTAAATACCCCCAATTTGTATGACCATAATTGTCTCTACAATAATCGTCTATGTATTCACTGTGATCGCTTGCCATATACATCTCCTTCTATTTGATCAGCTAAATTTTTTAAAGCCTGCTCTATATCTTTTGGTATTATATCTTGATAGTCATTTATTATTTCTCTTATCTCTAAGACTATTTCTACCTTGTTCATTCATCCTCCTTTACATCTGAATTATTTAATGCTATACATAAACTTTCCATATCATTTGCATCAAAATTTATTTCTTTTATATGTTTTTTGCCTACTAAATCAACATTAACACCATTGTTTAATTCATATTCATTTGAGTAGTATATATCATCATATAAATATATAGTTCTATCTGCCATATTAATGCTCCTTATAACTTACTTGTTTAACTGAACGATTCCAACATGCACGACAGCTACCACACTCACCATCTTGTTTGTAAGCAGGGCATTCTCTACCTACTGCTTTCTTATCTTTATGCACACCCGATGTCCACTTCCAAAACTTAGGTGGTGGACTATCAACTTTAATTGCTGACACACGCAGACATAAATTTTTAGGTACATCTTTCTCGTCTAACTTATCTATGATTGAATACTCTCTAGTAGCTAGCCAATGTTTTATATGAGGTGTCCCCTCGCATACTTCAAATATTTTCATAAGATGTGAATAGGATTGCAAATCTCCAGAGTCAAACCAACGATGAAAAAGCCTTGATTTATCTAGGTTTTTGTACTTTAGTGTGATTAATTCTATCATGTAATCTATCCACTCATCACATTCAATGGCATCATACCTCTTTTTATAAGCAAGTTTTACTATTGGAAATACATAGCAACCTTTGTCTGCATAACATTTATTACAAATAGTACCTTCTATCTTTGCTAACTTACTACCAGTAATACATTTGCTAGTAGGTATGCCCCACGCAAACGAGGGCATCTTACTAGGATTAGATAGCTTACCTATCTTTGCTTCTATATCTTTAATTTTCATATGATTATTACTCCTAATACAAAACCAATAATAAACCAAACAATCTCTGTTCGGTAATACAATGATAATTGATTAACTTTTCTTATTAATGCTTTCATAATATCCTTTCTCAACTAAATATTTATATAGATTTTTACAAGTCTTAGGTGTCTTATCTCCTAGCTTGAAGTTACCTATGACTGCCTTAGCAAATGAAGTATATCCAGTTACTCTAGGATTAGTCATAAGCATACCATGTTGTGCTTGCATTTTTAATGCTCTTAATAACATATTCTGCTGAAGTGTATAACCATCTTCAAACACAAACGTTCTTAAGTCGTGTTGGCTATCGCCTTTTATTACTGTCATATTTTCTCCTTGTGATTATCTATGTATATTACAACATAAATTCTGGTGTGTCAACTAATGTGTACTTTGCGAAACGTTTTTTCTCACCGATATAATAGCTACGATAGGATTGAATGTAGCTATCCTCTTTGTATTCATCTGGCATACAAAGTGGTGGTATGAGAAATGATTTGTATTGAAATTTATCTTTGACTTTGTCTGTAAGTTTTAAAAGATTATTAAGTATACGACCTGTGCTATGTACTTTGTTGTTGTATCTGTGACGATACTGATTTAATAAATGCCCAAGTAAATCTAGTGACCATAGATAATTACCAAGTGAATCTCCAACCCATATTGTCATAGGGTGTTTTGCATAAGCAGGTTTGTATAATGATTCTTCTTCTCCACAATGTCTTTGATATGCAGTAGATAACATCTGACCTGTTTCTAATATCATCTTGACTACATGCTTATCACAATGATACCTTGCACATATCTCTGTGTCTCTGTGTAAATGAAATATATTCATAGTTTTAATTCTAGTTTAAGTATTGCCCATTTGATTTCTTTGATAGTTATAATACCAGAATTATATCTTTCAGTCAATGTATTGAATAGTTTTCTTATATGATCTCCTGTTGTACCTGCACAATCACACCAAAAGTCACATTGATACGAGTTAAACCAATCTCTAGCCCCTCGCATATTTATTTCTTTGTTTGAACTAGCAAGAAAAGAATCATGCAATCCAAATGCATCTTCAAAGTTAGTTTGAATAACTGCAAGTGCTAGTTTCTGTTCTGGTGTTTTATCTTTTACGTTTAAATTTCCTTTTATCCATTCCATAGTATATCCCCTGTTTTATTAACATGCAATCTGCACAATAATATTGTTTATTTTCTACTACTACTGCTTTCTTTTTACACTTATGACATAGCTTTGTATCTGCGTCAATGTTGCACATGGTTTTTCCTTTGTAAATATGTTATACTGTATCGTCCATTGGGGGAGGCTAGATATACTAACCACCCCCTAGGTTATTGTCTGGGGTTAAGAGGCTAAAGAAGACTGTTGGGCATTGTATAGTATTCTTGCCTTAATCTTCTCCTCTCTACTAGGTGCTTTCTTACCTATGTTCATGATTGAATCAACTGCATCATCAATAGATATAACTAAGTCCATACCTATTTTATCTGCTAAGATTTCTGGTGCTATAACCCAACCAAATTGTTTAGCAAAGTCTTCTACTTGAGAAAACTTAGTCATAGTTTTGACTATCTCTTTGAAACGATCAACTCTAGCTACAACAATTTGTATCCAAGCAGTATGTTGCTTGACTACTTCTTGCTTAGCATGGTGCATCATTTCAAACTTAGCAAACTCAAGATCAGTACAAGGTATTGCACGAGATCGGCAACCACCAGTTCCAATAATATTTAACTGGTACTTGTCTTCCCATTCTTGATATCTGTCTGGGCTACCACTTCTGCCTTTCAAGAAACCTTCATTATCATTTCTTGCAGTAGCTAGCCAAGGATTGCTACGTCTGTCATACCTATCAGCACCTTTGTCGTAGGTAATGTCAGCTTCAATGTTACAGTCTGGATTTAATCCAACTGCTTTCATCTCATCACGATACATAGCGTAGGCAAAATTTTTACCACTATCCTGTGATCCAGAATAATACCTACGAGTATCCTTGCCACTATCAAAACCACCATCAAGATGATATGAGAAGTGTTTAGTTTTCTCAACCTCATCTCCATACTGGTCTACCTCTTTAACATCTTCAGCATTCATAAAGAAACAACTGTCTGTGCCTGTAGCATTAACAGTATTATATTTCCTTTGAAGCCTCTGAAGTTCGGCAACATCATCAAGTTGATACTTTCTTTCTACTACTTCTTTCATGACTTTGAAAGATGAATCAATAGTATCTATTGCATCAACCTTTGCTTTTTCGTATGCAGACTTCTCGTCACATTCCATAGATTCACAATGTCTACGAAAGTCTAAGACTAAAGACTTACGTTTGCCTTGGTTAAGTCTTATTTCTTTTTTGTCCATGAGTACTCCTTTGTGTTATGGTTAAAAAAAAGACACCACCCAGATAACTGAGTGATGTCTATATAGTACTATATTATTATTGATGTGTCAACTAGCCAAGCCAAGAGTGACTGCTAGTTCTCTTGCTTGTGAGTCGGTTATTGTACGCCAACTATGGTCGGCATCTATTTGTTCTTGTGTTTGTGCTTGTTCTCTTGTTATACTATGATCAACACCTTTTAGTTTATTAACTAAATGGTATCTATCAGATATTTCTGATCTCCAATCATATCTATACTCAACATACCAAGCGTCTTCAAGTGGTACTATTTGTCTATCTATTTCCCCAACAGCATTTAAACAAACAGTAGCATGATCACTAAACCATTGCTTACGACAAGACTCACTACACCAATGCTCATAGTATTTATTTGTTTTGTTAGACTGATAATACTTTGAACCTTTGTTACCACGAATTTGATTCTGGTTCTTTTTATCAGCACATTTTATATTCTGACACCAAGTTGTCATGTTCCTCCTTAATTAAGTTAAAAAAAAGACGCTACCAAAATTAATTGATAGCGTCTATATATTATAATATATATACTAATGTGTCAAGCCTTGACTTCAAAGGCTACATCACCATGTATAGTTTCTTTAGATACTTTTGATTGTTTAAAAGTATTTACATATTCATTAACACAATAAGTTGCTTTACTATTTAAAGGTTTCCCTTTTAGTTTAGCATTCTCATCATAATAAATATCAAACTCAAACACATCAGTAAGTCTATTATCTCTAGCCTTACTAACTTTAAGTTCATCTGCTTTGAGTAGATTAAGTATATTACTTATACTAGCACCACTCTCAAATGGGTGTTTCTCAACATCACCATTTGCTTTCCACACTATAACTTTATAACTCATTATATTCCTTGTAGTACTTGGTTGATTGTATTTTCATCTGCACTTAACAAGTCCTTAACATAATTGAATTTTACTTTTTCAAATTCAAATATTCTTACATTAGAATCTTCTGCTAAGTGATTGATTTTGTAGACTTTTTTGCCTACACTAAACCACTTCAATCTACTAACAGAAATGTTTCTAGGTTGTTTCTTTGCTAAGTCATGTGCAAGAATGTACTCATCTGGATCAGTAGTTCTTGCTTTACCTTTTCGTTTATACATAGTGCCATCTTGTTGCTTCCATGTCTCACGATTTTTTAGATCAAAACTTCCAACCCTATACGAGCCATCTTTTTTCATAAACCCTGCTCTAAACTTTTTAGCTTTAGTTAGGGTTAGCAATGTGTATAGATGATCAGAAACTTTGCCTATCTTTACGTCTGCATATATGTGCATAGTTTCTCCTTGTTGATTAATATTCGGGGTGGGAAAGCATCACTCGAGATTATTCCTGACTAGCTACCCACCCCCCTTGATTGTAGCTTCTGGCAGGTCTCAACCAGAATTATCCTAACGTATCTTACTACGCCTATATCTTGCGATCTACGAAGACCAATGGGCATACAAAAAAGGATAGCCAACTCTCGCTGACTATGAGTTCAATATATCAAATTTTTTTGGAAGTGTCAAGTAAAAAGGGATAGATTTGTCTAGCGAGATTAGTAGTTTATAGCAGGTATTACTACATTATAAAGGTTGCAACCTATAATTCCCATAAGCAAGTCTTTTCAGCTAGATTGATTTCTTACATCTGAACAAATCTACCCCGATTATATCTGTGAATCAGATATAACATGGACAGTATAGCTTATGTTTTTATGTGTGTCAAGTGGTGCACAAAAAGTCAAGCCAATAACTTTACCATTCGGTAAATAAATTTGATTGTCGCCATTTGGATTATTCTTTTTTACACTATCAACATAACTTTCGCAATGCTCGTATGAGTTAAAAGTTCTATTAAGTATATAGAATTTACCCATACGAGTATCAAAGTCATCAAATAAAAACATTAATAACTCAAACATTATTCTTCTGTCGCTTGAAAATGTAAGTCTTGAGGTTCTGGCAATGGCAAGGTTTCAGTGGTTTTCTCCCAGTCACCTTGTTCTTTCCACATATGGTTACAATGTATAGCATCACGAAGTTCCTTGTCTATTTCTGGACAAGGTTGTCCTTTGTTTTCTAGTAATGCTAGAATATTGATAGCCTTTTTTCTCAAAGACCTACGCCATTTCAATAGATGTGTGTCATCTGTTGCCATAGGATATCCTTATAGTTGATTTATGTTTAAACATACCTCAACTTAACAAATATTTATTGATGTGTCAAGTCTTATCTTGATTTTCTTTTGATAATATAACTTAAAAGTTTTTTAGCTTTAATAGATTGTTCAATTCGTGGTGCTAAAAAGGAATCTCCATAGGTATTTGGTCGTATCTTGCACCTATTGTTCCAGAATTTATCTCTATCATCAGCTTTTTTCTGACGTTTTTCTAAACCAAAAAAAGTTTTATCATTTATATGTGCTGACCATAGAGACATATGCACACTATTTATATCTAACCACTTTGCAAAATCTTTCATTGCATTTAGATTTAGTAATTTAATATTCATGAGGGATCGTTGTCTATTAGTTTGTGCACTTCATCAATCTTTAAATTTAATTGATGTAAGTCCCCATAAACATCTGGTTTATCTAAGTATTTAGTTTTAAGTTTAATCATAATTTCATCAAACTTTTTTAACTTTAATTGTATCTGTCTAATTTTTGTAATCATAATTTTTTTATACAGAGGCTCATGCGTTGGAGAACATATACACTTTGCCAAGCATATACATTTTACTGAACCAACGCACAGGTCTTTTGGACTCGTAGAGATATCTCACGAAATCCAGACAGTAGGTTTTATTGTTGCAACTACCTACTCCCGACACAGCTAGTCCAGTCTGAATTAAGTTCGCTTCGCTGTGTCTTTGTACATTATCATAATATCATATTGATATTTATATGTCAAGCAATAAAAAACCCCCAATGTGTCAAGCACAAAGGGGGTTTATTTTATCTTAGAGGGAGATAAAAGTTTTTAATTTAAAGATTCATGTTTTATCCTTTCGTCTTTGTCAGACATAATACTATTAAATAAATTAATTACGTCTTGTTTTTCTTGATCGTCCTTGTACATAGACATCATTCTATTCCAAAACATTGCAAAGTATGTCATGAATACAAAGTCTTTCGGTGCAGGTATTCCATCAGATTCAAGGCTATTGAGTAAATCAATAATATCTTTAGATAAATTTTTATGTATTCTACTTTGAATAATAATAAATTGATCTTCTTCTTTATTATTTTTTTTACTTATAGCCTCTAAGTAATCACTAAGTTTATATGTTTTACCCATAATTAATTACCTCTCATTATAGATTTAAACTTAGACATATTAAACTCAGTAATGTTATCAAGCTCACTACTAGATTTGAATATACCCCTAGCCTCATTAAGTTTTTTAGTATTTTCTAAGTGAAAGTTTTTTGATTTGTTCTTTACTACCACTTCACTATGTATAGCGTCACGTTTTTGTTTTTCTATACGTTCCATTGTTGCTATGTCAGTTGTCATAAAGACTCCTTTGTTATTGGTTATGAATACATACTATCAAAGGTGTGACAATGTGTCAAGTAATAAAAAGCCCCCACCGATTTACACCGATAGGGGCTAGGCATTTTCATCAATCATACACCCATTAACCCGATAAGACTTCCGAGCAATAACCACATGATTGATACATACATTACTTGTTTCATAATCATTTTTCCTTTCTGGAAATACATTATGCTATATCAAATTCTGTGTCAAGTGGGGATATACAAGGGGGCTTGTTAAAATTTGCCCCCTCGCAACTTATAGGGAGATAAGATTTTGTGTTATATTGCTACTGATTTATAGAATAAATCTAGTAAGAAATAGCCTATAAATACAGTTGAAACCATTACCAATATTAATTTCATTTTTTTATCTTCGGTTTTACTTTGTTAATACTTTTTAAATAGGCTTTATTTCTATCTTCAATAAAATCTAGGTTTGATCTCATCAAAAATAAACCAGTAAAAACTATTAAAGCAATACAGACTATAAAAATAAACATAAACATTTTTTAAACCTCGCTATTAATTAATTATCTTATCAGTATATATGCAAATTTTGCATAGGTCAAGTGTAAGCTATGCAGTTTTTAGATATGTAGTTTTTGCATACCCCATAAATAATATGTATAGAAATTATATATAATTATTATATCTATATTATATATATAAAATATATATCTATAAATATAGTGCCTTATTTATGACACATTATAAACAAAGTTATGCCTTAATATTATAGTATGGTAATTATATGACAAAGTGTTGCAAAAATATCACAGTTAATGTTTCACGTGAAACTTCTGTTCTACTTTTGTTCTTATTATTAACAGGTGTTAATTCTACCATAGGTTGTATTAAATTATTTTTAATATTTAACATTGTATGGATTGACTTAACGCTTTTAATTTGCATAATGTCATTAATGATTTATTTAAAATTAATTATAAAAATTAATGGTAAATCTAAAACAAGGTAAATATGACTAATGAAACTAAAAAAGCTGACATTAAAAAAACTAATTTAATGTTGGATTTAAAATCAAATGAGACGTTAAAAAACACGTTAAATTTAGCTTTAAAAAATACATCTAATTTAATGAACGTCTTATTGCCTAAAATAGCTGACGCAATTAAAAACGTGGTTATTGAGTATAAAAACGCGACAGCAAAAAACACAAAAACAAGTGATAGTGAAAAAGCTATCCAAACTAAAGCATTGAGAGAACACTCATACGATCTAGTTGGTTATGTCCGATCAAATGGAATTAATCACGCATTTGAGATGGTTGTCACTAGAGCAATT
>Ga0255773_10002268_pt1 | contig 18107 bp, 32 predicted proteins | sample 011ome_17_FD_179971 | JGI IMG/M metagenome (GOLD analysis project Ga0255773, IMG submission 179971) | Coastal salt marsh microbial communities from the Groves Creek Marsh, Skidaway Island, Georgia - 011502XT metaG (version 2) | ecosystem: Environmental > Aquatic > Marine > Intertidal zone >...
TATCTGGTCATCATCGTATACCAAATGATACATTATAAGTCAGAGTAGCTATACTTCGGCGGAACTTTGATTGTTACTTCATCTTCTATCTTATCTGCAAGATTCCAGATGTGCTTGTCAATATCCGCTTGAGTGTAACCAGAAGCAAGAAGAAACATATTAAATTGAGTAAACATACTTTCTATGCTTACGTCATCTTCTTCAATTCGAATATCTACATTGATTTTATCAGAACTGTTGTAGTCTGGGCTTTTATTAAAACTGTAACTCATCTAAATCTCCTAATATATTTTGAGGTGAGGTTTCTCCATAAGGATCATCTTTTGCGTTTGGCTCCATTCCAGGTTCTACCCAAGAATGTAAAATCTCCTTGTTTTTTACTAATGCGGCATACCGCCAGGACCTTTGTCCAAATCCAAGATTGTCTTTTGATACTAGCATTCCCATCTTGTGAGTAAAGATACCCGACCCGTCAGGAATTACTTTTACTTCTTTTAAATCGTTTGCCATTGCCCATGCATTCATTACGAATGTATCGTTTACTGAGATACAGTAAATTGCATGAATACCTTTTGCATAGAACTCTGGGGCCATTTTTTCAAAGTCAGGCAGTTGATAGGTAGAGCAGGTTGGCGTGAAAGCGCCAGGCAGGGAGAACAAAAGAATTTTTCTACCTGCGAAAATATCCCAAGTACTTACATCTTTCCAGTGGTACTTTCCGTCCACCATACTATGAACTCGAGTGTGAAATAGTACTTCAGGTATTGTTTGTCTTTTCAACATTTGCATTTCTCTCTATAAGTTTTTGCTTCTCCCAATGTGGAAGTTTTTCCATTCTTACTTTTCGGTACCCCCAATACCATTGATAGTTTCTACAATGAGGAACTATAAACCATTTATTTTCGATGTACTTTTTATAGTGGGGCATCTTTTTCTAACCAACAAGAAAAGATGTCTCCAGAAGGACTGACAGATTGAAAGTATACTAAATCAAGGCGAGCGTATTTCTGCCAGTCTGATTTGTTTATATACCCACCTTCGTACATAAGAAAATCTTTACCGTCATCCCAATCTGCTTTTGCATCTTTTGGGCCAAAGTATCTACGTCCATACGCACCACTTACATATAGCATAATCTTCTCCAAAAATTTATACACATATTATACACGCAGAGAACAAAAATGTCAAGAATTATTTTTGTTCTACGAGTGCGTACAACCCCGCTACAATTAGCAGCAAGACTGTAGCCAGTGGATGCGTCATATACAGTGTACTAATAAATTGCCAGAACAAAAACAGAACTACGAGAAATAATAAGAATTGTATAGAATTCATTGAAACTCCTTTTGACGATACCTGGGAAAAATAGTACTTTACTTATGGTAAAAAGTGTGGTAAAATAAATACTTAATTGATAGACAATAAGGTCAGTCTCGATTTTTACATACCCAATGCAAGGCGCTGTGCATAAAGCTATTTGTGCGCTAAGCACTCTCGAAGCGTAAGCGAGAGAGAGTGCGTACCCACTAGATTAGCTTGTTGTTGCAGAGTGTCTTGCAAAAATCCAACCTCTACTTCGCAATGAAGTCATGTAAAAACTCTGACCGAATCCCAATGACCCCGATAACCAAATAATAATAAATGGGGTCACAACTACTCAAACTGAATTACTCAAAATTCGTCTTAATTTTGCCCAACCGCGATAAATCAAAAAACTACTAATTCGTTACTTTAACCTAATTTTTTGCCTTCGGCGAATGATTTTTCTAGAATTTTGAAGTATTTTTCTAGGTTTTCGTTAGACTTTTCTTCAGCCCAGTTCTCTTGAGAGTAGTTTAAGTACGCCTTTTGGAGTTTTTTCGAGACCCTCCAGAGAATCCACCGAGACTCCCAGCGAATCCGCAATACTTGCAACGAGTTCCACTTTCGTAATAGGTTTCTCCCCAGTCTTCGTAACATAGCTTTCTCTCCGATACACGCCTTCGCGTGATAGCTTTCCAATTATTGATTTGGTACTCTTATCTAGCTCCTGGGCTAGTAGTTCTACCGTACCCCGCTCCGGGTTTTTGCTGTACACTTCGATCATGTACTTTGTTTGTTCTTCCGTATAGTTGGACATAGTATTCTTCCTGCCACTCCTCTAAATCTTTGTTGGTTTTCTCTATAATAGCTTGGTTTTCTTCAATCCTCTTTTTTAGGATCTTCTTCAAGTTCAAAGACAAATTCATCTCCTTCTTCATTTTCAAACCAGATTTGCATTTTCTCTGACCCCGCTGCGAGTTTAATATTTGAGGCCCACTCCAGTTCTTCGAGAGTTAGATTTTCTACTCCAACTTGTTCAGCCAATGCAAGTAGTTTTTGGTTATACTCATCTTCCAGGTTTTCTACAACATTCTCCATTTCTTCTAAGGCTTCACCGGCCTCTTCGATTTTGTTATAACAGTCTCGCAGTGTATCTCTTAGTGACTGCATCTCGTTTTTTAACTTACGAGAAGCAATACGGTTGGTTGGAAAGTCTAATATTTTTGACATAAGTTTCTCCAGAACTTTATAAAATTTAATCTAAAATTTTTTAGATAGACGTATTATACTACAAAAGTGTACTAAAAGTCAAGAATTAATTTTAAATATGCATAAAAAAATCCCCGAAGAGGATGGGCCTCAACGGGGATTTAGTAGTTTAGGATACCAGCCCTTAGTACCTTCTGTTCACAGTCGAGGGTTTCGACGCCTCATTGCAATTAAAGACTGCTAATAAAAAGGATTTTCTCCTATAGTTAAAATGGTAGACTCCTTCCTCTGTGCTACCCCAGAGCAGCGTTGCAACTATGTACTCTCTCTGGCCGCCTTTTCTTTTTTGCTGTCCCAGTTAAGAATTGCTGTTCAACAATACTGGGGCGAACTATCCAAATCGCATTGGACACCGACTTACCTCTCGGCGTAGGAGGAAACTGATATTGGTCCCTCAGCTAGGGAAGTGCTTTTCAGTGGCACAACTACTAAGATGGTACTTTTTTAAGTGCTTTGCCATCCCACATTAGCACTCGCTCTCAGTTGTGATTACATGGTTTATTACAGGAGCCTTACCATGTCTCGAAGCTATCGAGAATAGTGACGTAAGTTTTACCTCTTTACGTCAAGGGAGGTCTCCGTAGCTACTGGAGAAACGCGCTGACAGCTCGTCGCGCAAATAAGAATGAAGGCTCCAGACGGGCCTGATTTACTGGGATCTTTACTGCCTTATCGAAGATTCTCCGACCGTGGCTTCCCTCATTCAATACAGATATTATACTTGATTAGACCTGTAAAAGTCAAGAATTATTTTTTGTAAACTCTGCAACTTTCTCAAAAAACTTTCCCTGTTTACTACTTGATACTTTCATATTGTACTCTAGTACTAAACCGTCTGAGTTGACTCTCAAAGCTGGAGCGGGGTTATCAACTGCATCACGCAAAAGAAAGTTAATTCGATCTGCAACTACCCCTGGTTCTTCCTTAATTATTTGCATTAGTACAGTACTCCCACATCTTTCATGTCCCAGATTATACGCTGTACTTTAACATCATCAAAGCCCCAGTTATACATTAGTTCCTTTCGAATACCTACTATATTAAATACGCGACCGTCCCAAAAGCGATCTGCAATTTCTATCATTTCAATATAGCTTAACATTATTACTCATCTCCTCTATCTAAAGTAGCCACAACAAGGGATAGAACACATACTGTAAAAAGAGTAAATATTCCCCAACCAGCAAGTAGTTCCATCATATGTTTCTACCCCAGGATTCTTTAACTATCCAACGATTTTTGTTAGCTCTTATCAATTCAAGCCTACTAAAGAACAAACAACCACAACAATCATGAGTATGCCAACATTCACTGTCCTCACGCATTCGAGTAGACACTGCTCTTTTAATTTCAGTGACGTCTTTATCCGTCATACAAATGTCTAGTTCATAATACTCTACTCTATTGCCGTCGTAACTTTCACAAATTGCGACCTCGAATTCTTCGTAATACCACGCACCCCAAGTGCCTCCCCTTTCTTCTACTTCCCAAAGAATAAGTTTAGCACTCCAAGGTAGCTCTCGAAAAAGTTCGTCTTTTCTACTAGAAATGTACATTATCGTACTCGTGGTGAATTAGGCTTACGCTTTGCACGATGAGTGCCATGAGACACAGTTTTCTTACCTTGTGCAGATGCACCCCGGGCTTTACGAACGGTTCCAATCATTTTCTTTGCCATACTTGCCTCCTTAATTTCCATAGTGCCTATTATACTAAAAAAAGCTACAAAAGTCAAGAAAAAAGGGCAACAAAGCCCTTAAAAATACTACTTTTTAAACCCCCCTCTAATCTCCGCATTTTTTGCGGAGAATAACACCTCTAATCTCCGCATTTTTAGTACTAAAGGACTTAAAAATTAAATAAGAAAAAAGGGGCCGAAGCCCCTTGTATTATCGTACTGAAAGTGCGGCAACCAGAACCTGAAGGTCAGCTTTGGTCATCTTCTCAGCAGAAGGAACCTCTACACCAAGAGCATCTTGGATTTGAGCAACAAAAACTTCCTTCTTGACGATAGGCTCGCCACGCTTGTTAGCAGGAGCAGGCTTCTGGTAGATACCAAGAGCAGACAGCTTAGCAATAACAGAACGAGCAGTCTTACCGAATTCGTCAGCAAGTGCGTCTACAGTGTCACGAGTAGGGTTTGACTCGTACTGTGAAACCATAGTGGCGATCATTTCTTCTGAGTAGTTCGCAGAAGAGTTGGCGGTGAGGTTAGTCATAAAAATCTCCTTAAAAATAAATTGGTCTTTACCACTTCAGAATGTATATTATGCAGGGTTTTGATTAAAAAGTCAAGGATTTTTTCCATCTTTCCAGCAACTTTTTTTCGCTTTTTCGTGCGTCTACTTCCCACGGCAAATCATAATAGGCATCAGCGAAACCATCTGGCCCATCGAAAGAGTACATCATACCATCATAATGGGCTTCTGTCAAGCAGTCAGTTATAGCCAGGCCTTGATGAAACTCCTGAGCTACATGAGTCATTTCGTGAAAAATGGTTGACAGAATCTTGTCGCTAGACGGAAACGCCCAAGCATTTAGAATTACTACAAATCTGCGGAATGGGTCCATGGTTAGAGCCACTCCAGAGTATTGGGCTTCTGTGTTATTCTTTAAAATAAACTGTACTGTAGCATCTTTACTACTAATGCCAAGTTGTGCAGCAGCCCAGATAGCCGCATCTTTAATATCTGCTTGCCACTGAGGATGCCAATTGCCCTTTGCTTTGCGTTTAACTTTTATTCGCATATACTTCTCCTAAAACTTGCGTATATTATATACCGTAAAGCTACTGTTGTCAAGAACTTTTTCTCGAAAGTCATAAGGAAACGCAAGCGAATTCCGGGGGGCCGTCCTCGGCCTAAGAATGTCAAGAACTTTTTTGCCCAAATCTTCCAAAATTTTCGTAAATTTACTCGGGTCTGCGCGGGGTTGCCCAGGTTTGCCACAATTATCTCATACCCCGCACAGACTCGTCAAGAGATTTATTTTGGGCAAAACTGCAAAAAGTACTTGACATCGTCGGCCTACTACTGTATAATCGGCGCCGCCAGGCTTGTGCAAACTTTTTTACCCCGCCAGGGCCTGGGCCTGTCATGGGAGACTACACGCGCAAATTTTTTTCACCTTTTGGGCAAAAAGTACTTGACATCGTCGTCGTACTACTACTATAATTGGCGCCGCCGCGCCAAAAAACCAATTAAATCAACAACTTGCTCCCCGAAGACTAATGCACCAAATTGTTTGCACACCCGCACAGCTAGGTAACACCTAAATAAGTCGTCGTCGAACTACTACTGGCGCGCCCGCGCCAAAATCCCCGTGTCAACGGATTTTTTGGCGGGGCCTGGCGGGCGTTCCACGTGGAACATTAGGCGAGCCGGTCGCATAGGGTAGCCAGCAGATTTTTGATTCCGCGTTTTTTGTTTTCAAAATCTATAGTGTGCCAATCGGAATCAATCACGCGTTCTTTTAGTATGCTCATTCTGTCATAGTGTGAAAGCGCGTTTTCATCATTCTCTGAAAATTTCCAGTAGGTGAGCGGAGAATTTTTTCGCAATTCGATTCGGCGTTTTTGTTCATCTTCCGAAATCGAAAGCCAAAATTTAATCAAGCGCACCGGCTGATTAGCTTCCCATTGTTTGTGCTCGCGCATAAAATTTTCATATTGCTTCGGAGTGCACCATCCGTTGAGATGCTGAACCATCGCGCGAGAATACCAAGAGCGATCAAAAAACACAATTTGATTTTGCTGTGGCAGTTTGGTTTCCCAGTAAGCCAGCCAGCGTTTCATTGCCGCCTTGCTAGGTTTGTGCGAGAGGCAAACGCTGTAAAGATCGGGCGGTAGGTAGTGAGTCAATTCCCGAATAGTCGAGGATTTTCCGGCAGTGTCGCGCCCTTCGAGAATTACCGCAACCGGAGCGGAAAGATTTTCCGCGAGCCGGTTGAGTTTTGCTTGCAGTTTTTTCATGCTACCTTACTCCCATGAATGTCGGCATCCTCGCCAGCGTTTTGGTTTACGATGCGCCAAGGCGCACCGTTTATCACGTTATAGGGTACAGGCTTTTTCTGGCGAAAACAATCGGCCAAAATCTCAACCTCAATGCGAACGTCAGAAAGCGCAGTGTGATCCTCAACAAAAGCCCAGTCGCCGCCAACATAGCGGAAGCAAAATTCCGCACCGGTTTTGATGTTGCCAGCCGGTGAAACCCAACCTTGCGAGAGCGCAATTTTGCGGTAGGCTTTCTGCGAGAGTTTAGTCTCACAAGCGAATTGCCAAATATCGAGCACGTCACAAGCGAAAGGAAAAACCTTGCCAGTGCCGCCGAGCGATTGGTGAGTTTGTCCGATCACGCGAAAATCAAAACCGGCATTGTAAGCCGCAATCACGTTGACATCATGGGCGATAGCATCCGCGCGGAGCGTTTCGATAATGTCGAACCAAGAGGCCATTTTGACCGCGCCAGATTCGAGCATTGTCGCATAGTGGGTAAACATTTTACCCGCGTAAAACGCGCCCATCATTTTCTTGGGGTTGGTGAAATTCTCGCGCACCAACCAATTGCGCTCGCAAACAATCTCACCGCGTTTGTTGTGGATCGCATAGGCGATGTCGTAAACATGGCCTTGCAAGCCAACCGTTTCGGTGTCGATTGTCATAAATGTTTTTTGCTGGATCATGCTACCGCCCTCGCGTTGATTTCTAGTGAATTATAAACCCGCAAACCGCGAGCCGTCAAGCTTTTAATTACGTTTTCGTTATCGTCCAGCATAATGCTGAATCGGCAAAAACGCGCCCAAGATACGCGCTGTTCGTGCGCGTATGTTCGCAATCCGCGTTCCTTTAAAACCGCATCCGCAGAAGCGTCTTTTGGAGAGCGGCAAATCATACCGTCCCAATATAGGCCATGCTTATCCAGAAAATCCAGATCATGCTCGCCCATAACGCGAGCAGTGCAAACCACAATTTCGCAACCGCGAGAGCGTTGAGTTTTCCAGTGTCCCGCGAGCGGGAGCAGTTTGTCCCGCATGATTTTTTCGCGGGTGTTGTTTTCGATCCAATGTGCCAAGTCCAGCTCACCGTTTGGCAAGGTAGCTTGCCGGTGGCTTGAGTCGATCACAGTGTGGTCTAGGTCGTAGATAAATCGCATTGGTTATCCTCCATTCAGCGAACAGGCGTATTGTCTCAAAGAATCACCCCAAAGTCCAGCATCTTTTTTGGTAATATTTCACAAAATCCTGGGCCAGCCATGGGAAAATCGTCTCACAAGACCAGGCGTTTGTCAATGGTATTATTCACATTTTTTTGCGGCCCATGGGGGCTTGACACCGCCTGCCGGAGCGGCGCGGTCGCGCCAAAAAATTGTACCATGTCAAGTCCCGGCGGTCAAGCGGAATTTTTTGGTAATATTCACATAAAAAAAGCTCCCGCCCGTAGCGAGATTGTGATACGCACCCACCTGGGGGTCAACGTCTTTGCTCTCCCGACATTAGAGCATCTGCCGTAACCTTACACCATGTTGGACAAAAAACCTCCAATGCTAATCAAATTGAGGACGGTCAAGTTATGCGCCTTGAGTGCGACAGATTGAACCGTCAGTAACGAGAGGCCGATTACAGCGAGTACCGGCATCATGGTAAAAGCGAATACGGCCATTATGGCCGCACCCGCGTAACCGCAGTAGGCGGGGATCATATGACCCGCGCCAGAATCGCGTTGAGCGATGCGGTGGTAGCTTTTTCCAAGCCTACCAGTTCGGCAGAGTCACTGCCGAGAGCTACCGCAATGCGGTTGACCAAATCCGCTTTGGTCTCGCCAGCGGGCCGCTTGGCTGGCTTGGCTTTGGGGATGTAAGCCAACCCCATGCTCTTAGCCTTAGCGATAACCGACCGCTGGGTTTTGCCGAGCTGATCGGCGATTTCCTGAGCCTTTTCAAAGGTCAGAGGCGAAGCGGAAGCAATAACCTTCGCTTCCTTGTCAGTGTAGTTAGACATAGTGTCTCTCCTAGCGTTTTGGTTAGAGGCCCATCCCCCAACCGATGAAAAGATTGTCTCACAAAAGCGCGAGAATGTCAAGCGGTAATTTTTCACAAATTTTCGCTGTAAAGTTTTCGCATCCTGCGATCGTGTTTTAGCTTGCGTTTCGTGCGCCTATATTCCGCATTATTTTCATCAAAGTAGTCAGCCAAAACAACGCCGCCGACAATGGCGAAAAAAGAAACCAAACCCAAAACCCAAAGCAAATTCAAAATCATGGCAAGTGCCTCCCTATTCAATGCAAGCATTATCGCATAGGCCGGGCCATAGCGCAACAAAAATAAATGGTAATATATCACAAAAAAATTGCTTGCAATCCGCCAGGACCTGGGGTAGGCATGGGGGCGGTAATGAGACTCATTCTCACCTGGCTCGCTGTCGCACACCCACACGTAAAACTTTGGTAATTTTTCAAGAGCAAAAACAACGAAAATTGTAAAAATACGAAAGCTCCTTCCAAAAAAATTTCTTGACAATTTACCCCCAACTCTGTATAATTTAAATTGAAAATGGAGGTATCCCCAAAAAAATTTTTAATTAAGACGAAGCTTTCGCAACTATATAAACATGGACAATCTTGACTCAAGTTTAATTCGAATTCTTGGAATTGGAGTTGTTATTATTTTTCTTGCGTCTTACGCAGGTGAGAGGGCTCACGGTCAAGTTATTCAAACAGAGAGCATTACTGAAAGCACCATCACTACAAACGGAAAAACGGAGACTACTTTAAAATCTCCCCCTCCTTCAGCAATTTCTCCTACTATCAACACTTCAAACTCTGACTTGTGTACTTTTGGAGTAGCAGGAGCGATTCAAACACAAATTCTTGGAATCTCGACAGGTACGCAGTTCACAGACGAAAATTGCGAAAGATTAAAAAACGCAAAAACACTTTATGATATGGGTATGAAAGTAGCCGCAGTTTCGCTGATGTGCCAAGACCAACGCGTCTTTGACGCAATGATGCACGCCGGAACTCCTTGCCCTTATAATGGAATGATTGGAGATGCGGCGAAAGCAGGCTGGGCGAGCGATTCCGGCGAAGAGCCTTCTTCTATAGAAGAGGATGAAAGTATATTAAATGATAAAGACGTTCAAACAGGTGCTGCTACCGGCGGCATTGGTGCTTTACTCGCATTACTCTTACTCCTCTGAAATTGTAAATGGAGCGACCCCGAACGCAGCATTGTCGGGGTATCACTGGGTAATGACTAATTTGCTTCCACAGCAGGCAGGATTAACTGTGAACAATATATTTTACCGCTATACTACGGAAAAAGAGCGAGAGGATAGCATGATTGTGTATGTTCAGAACGAAGATACATTGAACGAAGGGCAATACATATTTCGTAGTGTAGATGACTGGACGGGGTTACCTGGCAATACAATTGTTAAAAGCGTTCCTTTGCCCGAGCTTTTAGGTTCTCGATTCGGAGATGGTTCTATAGAAGTAGAAGGCTCAGGTACAGTTTCGGATGCAACGGTAATTTACTCATACCGTTACGACCCTTGCTTCAATCCTCAGTCAGATCCATCTTGCGAAGGTTATATACCTGAGATACCGGAAATACCAGAGCCGGAAGATCCTCTTGAAGATGAGTATGTACAAGATGAATTAGATCGAAAAGCAGTAATGAGAAATGCGGAAGACGAAGAGGAAGAGCGAGAGAGCGTAGAAAAGAATGCAGAAGAAGTCGATGAAGACTTTTTAGAGGCTCGACTCGGACTTACAAGTGTAATAACCCTTGAAACTGCAACGCTACCAGTTTCTGCACTTCCATCGACATACAACTTAACGCTTCCTGATGGTGTACTGCCGTCAGGAAAGCCGCTAAAAGATTCTGTGAATATTGCACAGAGTAATCGAAGGTTGCAGTTTGCCCAAGATAAAATGCACTTAGACTTAGTAAAGTCACAGTATAGGAGAAATACGAAATGAAAATGAAAACCTTTTTAGCAGCCGCTGTTTTTTCGGCATCTGTTGCTGCAGAGAACGTACCAATTAATGGAACTGTTGAAGGTCAGTGTGTTGTAATTCCAGATATTTCTGGTGTGTACGGCAACCCTTCTTCAGACAAGTTGAGCACTTCGCCAATAGATGGAGGTGTAAAGCCTTCAGTACGATTTGACGTAATTATTGCAGACTACTACAAAGCTGTCATCACTACTCCAACTCAGTTTAGTGCTGCACCCGCTTTGAACGACGTAGTAAACTGGACAGGTGATGTACTTGTAAAAGAAGTAACAGATCCTCTCATGTCTGACTATGACACTAATAAAGTAGAATACAATGATACTACTGAGTATGACCTGACTGTTGCAGGTAGTACTTGGTTTGAAATGGATTCTACAGCAGAATATGGTTATAACAAGCCATTCCCTGCAGGACAATACACAGCAGTAGTAGAAGCGAACTGTATCGCAAAATGAAATCTTTTGTTTTTCTCCTACTGTTTCTAGGAGTGAGTGCAGCTTCGGCTCACTCCTGGACTCCTACCTATTTTGAGTTTAGACCTTCTCATCTAGCAGGAGTGTATGTAACGGAGATGACATTATTCAACAAGCGAGAGGACGCAACGTATTATTCCGTAGAAGTACGAGATAAAGATTTTAACTCAGTTTCTTTTCGCACTAGTTCACCATTTTATGCGATAGAGTATTTAGAAAAGCAAAAGATTCGTGTATATGTTTCTCAAAAAGACTTAGATAAAGCCTTATACATTTGCTCTCGTTCCCGATTTCCAGCAGGTACAAAAGCGAGTAGTTTAGTGAGTTCTCGAATATGTTCAAAAGTACGCCCTTAATATTGTTATGTTTAATAAGTTTTTCTGCTTTTGCACAAAACTCCAATCTAAATTTGTCGATTCCTCAAACCCCGCAGTCATATCAATCTGATAGAGTGAGAGCAGGAGATTTGGAGTGCTCTGCAGCAATTGGGTCTTCGACAAACGTTGAGTTCGGGGTCGTAGGAATTTTAAATCAACAAGATCCTACATACTTTGCTTCGGCTACAGATCCTTATTTTAATTATAATCCAGATTCGTTTATAAAAGATGTAGGCGTCTATGGAAAGATTACAATTCCTTTGGGAGCACCAAAGGAAAGACTAAATTGTAATACTCTTTACCAACTAGAATTAAGAAAGAAAAGATTAGAAGTACAAAGACTTGAACAAGAATTGCAGCAGCTAAGAGCAATGCAATTTGTAGGAGATGAGTAGTGGCAACTGAAATAGAAATCGGAGGAGTAAAATTTACTGGCGGAAAAGCTTTCGCAATCATAACTGCTCTTTCAACTGCAGCCGGTGTTGTATGGGGGGCCGCTGAATTCTGGGGAGACTATATGGGCATGAGAGAGCGTATCGAAAGCTATGAAAGTCCAGACTTATCCCACATAGAACAGACTCTTGCAGTACAAAGTGAAGAGATGGCCACACTACGAACAATTATGGAGACTTTAGAAATAAAAGTAGATAATACAGAAGATAGTCTTTCTGAAGATATGGACAAAGTACAAGACCTTGCTAGAAAAGTTGATGATAAAACTGCAGAGACTCAACGTGAAGTTAGAGACGATGTATATGCAATGGAACAAAAGTTGAACGATAGAATGCGAGGGCTTGATAGTGACCTGCGTACTCTTCGTAAAGATTTAGAAGAAAAGATCCAGCTCATACTGGACAATCCTTTGAATGACCAATAGCGGAATAATCAACTTTTTACCTTCATGAGAGTAATCAGTACTCTTATAATTATTTATTCAATAAGCTATTTATAACCCCCTTCGCAAAAAAACGCCTTGACAAATCTGCTGAAAACCCTTATAATACAAAAATGAAATTGTAGAGAATTTATTTTCTTAAAAAAAGTGTAAATAAGAATTCCATATGATAGAAGTAATTTATAAACATTGGACCAAAGGACATGAGTTACGAGTAATCGGAACTATGCCGAAAGAGTATAATAATGAAGCTTCCTCCCGTTTTGTAATTGAGAAAAAGGATGGAACTTTAGAAGACGTAATAAAAGAAACTGTAATTCGAATACGAGAAGTATGAATCATCTACAAGAAGTAAAAATGACTTACTGGCAGCACCTTCGACACGCTTGGAGTATAGCATTTATTTTATTTATACACGGAATTTTTCCTCAAATATGGAAGTCAAAAGCAAGTGAAAGTATTAATAGGGTGTGAATTTAGTGGTACAGTGCGCGACTGCTTTCTCGCAATGGGACATGATGCAATTTCCTGCGATCTTCTACCAACAGAAGCTCCAGGACCTCATATCCAAGGAGACGTAGTTGAAGTTTTATACAATAATGAGTGGGACCTTGCTATTTTGCACCCTCCATGTACTTATCTTGCTTCAAGCGGTTTGCATTGGAATAACAAAATTGAAGGAAGAGCTCAGAAAACTGAAGATGCGCTCGAGTTTATTACTACTTTATGGAATGCCCCTGTAAAGAAAATGGCAATAGAAAATCCTGTCGGGTGTATAAATACTCGACTAAAGTTTATGCCAAGACCCCAATACGTCCAGCCCTATAATTACGGAGAAGATGCCTCAAAGAAAACGGGCCTGTGGCTGAGGGGCTTGGCACCTCTTGAACCAACTGAGTATATACACCCAAGGATGGTAAATGGAAAACCAAGATGGAGCAATCAAGGCGACACTGGTTATGATAAGTTTGGTGGTGGTCAGGGCAAAGAACGCTCTGTCACCTTTTTTGGAATCGCATCTGCGATGGCCCTGCAATGGGGATAAAAGGAAAATAAAATGATTGATTTACAAAATTATGTAAATGGTGAAAATACAGACGGAAAACCTGCAGTAACTATTCGATTTGATGAAACAAAGCATCCTTCAGAATGGAGTACTGTTCAGTATATGACAGATTTTTTGGCTGCTTCAGGATTTAGCTCCGCAACTATTTCTGCGCTTCAGGCAGTAGTAGATGCCAACAGCCCATCTTGATACTGAAGTAGAGGATTTCTTAAAAAAGAATCCTAATTGTCCTAATCCAGAACATAGTCCTAGGACTGTGGAATATTTAGTGCGTATGTATAAATACTATAAAGAGCAAAAAAATGATAGCCCATCCTAATTTTTCGCAACGTAATATAAATTATATATTTTCTCAGCTAGAAATAGATGAGATTATTGAAAAGCATACTTTGTGGTTGCAAGATGACCCATTAGGGGAAAGGGCTTACTTAGCTTATGCGAATTTTGACGGATTAGACTTTTCAAATAAAAGCCTTTTAAATTTAGGGTTTGAAAACTCTTCGTTTGTTGGCTGTAATTTTGACGGAGTATTTACAAACCATTGTAGTTTTAGAAATGCTAATTTTACAGGAGCTGAAGTTACAAATGCTAGGCTTGATATTTGTAATTTTTTAAACTCAGACTTTACTGATGCGAGTTTAACTGGAACTTCTATAGCAAGCTTTGGCAACAACAGAGAAATAAAAAACATAAATGTAACTAAGTATTTATTTACTTATACAGCTACTCATATAGGGCTAGATTGTATGTGGTTTGAGATAGATTGGTGGAAAAATGCAACTTTTGATGAAGTACAGGCACTATCTCCACAAGACGAAGATATGGCCCTAATGTACTCCCTACTACAAGATGTAGGGCTCCCTACTGTGGAAGTATCTCCTGCAGTGCCTTATAGGGTATAATAAATGGCTATTGTTACACAAATAGTTCCTACATCCGCTAATAACAACACAGGTGCCTCGCCTGAGACTCTAGGCACCACTCTAGAGCTTGGAGATACTCTTAGATTAGATGTTGAAGGGCAAGCGTCTAATTGGACATTTTCGCAGGCGGATAGTTTTTTTAACAGTACAGATGTTGGGGGTACCCACGTCTCTAACAGTACCGAGAATGATAGCGATGATACCTATGACATTGATTGTGATGGGAGTTACCCTTCTGGCTCTCAAACTACTCTGAATGTTTTTAAATCCGCGAATAGCGTATCACCTTATTATGTTTTAACAGTTAATACGCAAAGCTTAGATCCCACTATAACTAAAGATCTTATTCATAATGGAAGTAGTATTAATGGCTTTCCTATATACTATTCTCCAAATGGAAACGTAACATTTAGTTATACAAATGGAGGAGCATATACTCGTTACAGAGTTATAACAACTTCAGCATCTTCATCTCCAAGTGGAACAGTTATCAATGGTAGAGGCTGTGGTAATGCAGTAGGAACTTCAGGAACTATTGATATTGAATACAAAGCTACTGGAAATGAACTGTGTAATATTGAAGGAAGCCAAGTATCTTACAAAGTCCAATATCGTCCAAGAAATCTAGCAACTACTTATCAAGATACAGGAACTACATTTACTTTAACTCATATTGTAAGTAGCCCGGGAACTATAAGTGTTTCTAATGCGGGTAATAGTTCTCAAACAGAAACTGTCACAGTGTCCTGTGCAATTAATCCTCCTACCGATTGTATATTAGAGTTTAGCACTTCGAGTTCTTTTTCTAGTAATGTAGTTGCTGCGGATGCTAATAGAGAAGCAGATTTTTCTCAGACTAGGAATACTACTGTAACTTATTATGCCCGATTCAGAAATACTACTACAAATGCGGTAACTTTTGGGACCTATCCTAGTGTATCACATACAGTAAACTACTTAGCATTAAACGATAATGAAATAAGTATGGCGGTACAAAGTGCCTCTATAGGCCCTTATTTCTCTGAAAGCTACGTTTTCAGTTATACAAATGGAGGAGCTTCAGCAGAATATAGATTAGTATCAAATGATACTCCTAGTTTTGAAGTTGATTCGGCTTCGGGATCAAGTGGGTCTTGGTCAATAAGTAGTTCGGAATTGCCGCCAGTAAATACTACATGGACTTACTTTGTTCAGGGGCAGAGACTCTCCTCCCAAGGGGGAGAGCCAAATAGTTGGGCACAAACTACAATAACAGGAAGTTCTAACAATGAAATAACAGTATTTAGACAGAATTATACTCCGCCAGACACAACTTTCACAGCATCTAGCCCTACTATTGATTGGGACGCGACATCTTTTACTACTACTCTTACAGGAGTTCAAGTAGGAGACGAAGTACGAGCAGTACTAACCTCAAATACAGCAGTACTCTTTGAAAATTTTACGACTGTTACTTCCACTACCTTTAATTTAGTATGTAATAACTCTACAGTAGACTCTACGAATCTTCCTTATGGCACTGCCACTAGTGTCAGGATTCAAGTTAGACGTCCTGCGTCTGCAGATGGAGATGGTAATACTTCTGCTGCTACCACTTTTAACGTAACACGAAACTACAGAGTGGGGCCTTTTACAAATGTGTTGATAGACGAGCCTTCGGGAGCTTCCGCCACAATTGGAGCTCAAGCATATGATGCTTATGACCAAGGAGATGTAGAACCTGTAAGAGTAACAGGGTCAGGAGTAATTTCTGGGGCTACTTATATTGGAAGAATTATAAGTGGTACTACAAGAGGAGGAGCCACCCAAGGAATTATATACAGTCAAGTTGCTTCAGGAACAGAACCTAACGCTGAAACTACTGCTGGGGGTTGTACCCTTTCACAGCTACCTACACCAGGATATACTGTAGGTGATCAATTAACAGTTTCTGGCTCAAATATAAACGGCGGCACAGATGCCGTTGTAACTGTAGATACTGTCAACAGCTCGGGCGTTATTACTGCTGCAAGTGTAACAGGTACAGCCTCCAACACTGATACTTTTTCTGGAGTAACAGGTAGTGTAATACAAGGTAGTGGTACCAATCCTCCTAACTTCACAGTAACTTTATCCAATAATACTTACAGCTCTGTAGTAATTCAAACACCTAATACTTCTGCGAACTTTGCAGTAAATGATAAAATTAAAATTTTAGGAAGTCAATTTGGTGGTGTTGACGTAACAAATGATCTTATATTAAAGGTCACACAAGTAACCTTTGGTAAAATTCAGGCAGTTGTAGTTGATAGTGGCGTCGCACCTGATGTAGATCTATTATTTACAAATGTTTCTTATACTACAGGAAGTTTAGATTCTACTGCTACTATTAATATCAGAGTGCAAGGAACAAGCTATAGTGTAGTAATAACCTCAGGAGGTGCAGGAAATACTTGTGGGTATAGAATTACTTGTATTGTTCCTACAAGTCTTGGAGGAGATGGTACCACTGAACATGAATGCCAAGACAATGCGAGCAATCAAACTGAATTTACTATAACTCGATCCGCCTATGTGCAGCCGGATACAACTACAAACCAAATGACTATAACAGGTACAGGAGTTGTAAGTGATGGTTTTCAAGAGTGGTTAATAGCAAATAATAATACAACTACAAATCCTTCGTTAGGAGTTACTGGAACAGAGACTAATCAAAAATACAGAATAAATAATGGATATGTTCCCAACAATGCTAGTGAAGTACTTTATTATAGTTTTGGAACCGGTAACTCTTCTTTATCTGCAACAATAACAAATTCCGATATAGTAACAGGAACCGGTATTAATTATTTTTTATATACTCAAGTACCAGAAGTAGAGGACGGACAAGATGATTCTGTATGGAGTGTTGTAACTACAAATGGTAGCACTTTAGTTAGAGGGTTTATTGATAGAGAAGCAGCTTTAGTTTCCCCAACAATAACTTTAAGCTCTACCGCTATAAATAGTGCAGATTATAGTAAAGTTGTTCCTTACATAAGAATTGCAGATACTGGAGCTGCACAAGATGCAGGAAATCTACAAGTAGCTTTTTCTACAACTAGCTCAACTCCCTCAAGCTGGATTACAAGAGATACAGGAGGTCTTAATAAAGATGGATACTACTATTCTATGGATGCATCGTATAGTAGAACGTCTCAAACGGTTTATATGGGGGTACGAAGAATAAGCGCAGTAACTGGAGCTACAACAACTCCAAGCTATGGAAACGTTAGTATTACCTCAAATACTAACTTACTTGATCCAGGAGGAGCGAACTTAAGCGTATATCTTAATAACAATAATAATTCTAGCTTTGCAGGATATGTAGGAGATGGTAATAATGAAATTCGTTTATTTAACGGGGATACCGCTACTGAAGTAGTTACTCTAGAAGGCCTTAGTAATCCAACTGCAGATGTTATTGATGTAAATGACGATTCGCCAAGTTCCTCTTTTTTCTTTACAAACACAACATTTCAAAGTCAGTATGGAATAGATATTACTAGTGGTTCAACAGCAGGATCCCCTGTATTAACAGTAGGAGATGAGGTTGGAAATCAATTTTTACCAATTGGAGATACTTCAGATACCATTAACTTAATTACTTCTGAACTTCCTGCCGTTGGGAATAGGGTTGACTATGAAGTTTGGAGACGACAGCTTGTTACTAATGGAGGAAGCGGCACAAAACAATACCCTAATAATGCAGCATCAGAATCAGAATTTTTTGCACGTCGTTTTGACTTGGCAGATGATACTATTACAGTAAC
>Ga0255773_10002269_pt1 | contig 18105 bp, 3 predicted proteins | sample 011ome_17_FD_179971 | JGI IMG/M metagenome (GOLD analysis project Ga0255773, IMG submission 179971) | Coastal salt marsh microbial communities from the Groves Creek Marsh, Skidaway Island, Georgia - 011502XT metaG (version 2) | ecosystem: Environmental > Aquatic > Marine > Intertidal zone > Salt...
CTGCTACTGCTGCATTATTATTTGAATCACTAACATTGTAAGTAACTGTATATGTTCCAATAGTCGAGGTATCGACATTATTTACCGTAACAATATCATCAGTAATATCTCCATCATAATTATCAGTGGCTGTAGCTCCTACATCTGTGTATGTGCTTCCTACTTCAATAGTTACTGTTGCATCTCCTGTCAGAGTAATGACTGGTACTGTGGTGTCTACAACATTCACAGTTCTAGTTACTGCTACTGCTGCATTATTATTTGAATCACTAACATTGTAAGTAACTGTATATGTTCCAATAGTCGAGGTATCGACATTATTTACCGTAACAATATCATCAGTAATATCTCCATCATAATTATCAGTAGCTGTAGCTCCTACATCTGTATATGTGCTTCCTACTTCAATAGTTACTGTTGCATTTTCTTCTAAGGTAATCACTGGAGCGGTGCCATCTATAATATAAGTCGGTGAGGCAATTGCTACCCCACCAATATCATTTGAAACGGTTACTGTAGGTTGGTAGATTCCATCTGTAAATTCAAAATCACCTCCGAATGACCAATTACCATCAGAGTCAACTGTACCTGTATATGATTTGGCACCAATGTATTGAGAAAAATCTATAGTAATTTCTGCACCAGGCTCTCCAGTACCAGAAAAAACAGGTTTAATAGGACTTGTACCATTCGATACTATATTATATGTTTTATTGGGAGCATTAACATAAGAGGAAGCACTTGCTATCGCACCGGGATCTAAAACATAATCAACTCTATCATCTGAATCCCATGGTCCATTATCTGTAATAGTAACAACCATCCCTGAGATTTTACCATCGTTAGTCTTGGATAAAACAGCTCCGTCAATAGATGAATCTAAGGCAGCAAATGATTTCCAATCTCCATTATTATCTTGTTTTAAAAAGGTATTACCAGGTATTGGAGTATTAAATTCAAGAATAAATTGGACCTGAACACCATCTCTGTTTGGATCTATATCGGTTAATCCTTCATCTCCGATTGGGCCTGCACCAAAAGTTAAAAGGCCTGAACCAAAATTGGCAACTTGTTGCCCACCTCTGCTAATAACCCCCGGATTACTTCCCGTTGAAAGACCAAAAAGTTCAGCTTTACTATCAAGTGAATATGAATCGTCATCGTCTTTAACGCCCACCATGACTCTTGCATAATCAGCAGGGCTTAAATCATCAATTGAAGACTGGTTTGATACATAATCTATAACCTTTTGAAACTTATCCGATCTTCCAAAGGGTGTATGAGCGATATTTGACTGAAGCCTATCTGGAACTCCATTTTCATCCCAATCAGGCTCTCCTTCATCATCAACTTTTTCACTTGGAAGATGCCCAGAAAAACTACTTAATTTTCGCTCAACTATTCCAGGAATTCCATCGGTATCTTGCTCTTCGATAACATTGATTACAACATCATGAACCGTGGTTAAATTTAAATTATTGGTTGCTTTTACCTTGAATTTAAAGTTATCCTTAACGTAATAGTTTTTAAGCCTATTAACTTTACCTTTAGCTTCAATTTTCAAGGAATCAGTTGGAATTTCAATAGTTGAACCATCATCATCTACTAGCTCGTAAGTTAACACTTTACCAGGGGTGAATTCAGGACCAAGGGATGAGCTAAAATCGTAGATCCCATCTTTCAAATCAGACTCTTTAACTGAAATAATCTTTTTAACCATATTAATTCGGTTCAAAACCCCTTGTTGTGATCTAAATCGATAAGCAGGTACTGATATTTCAACGTCTAAATTCGAAGCATTAGCATTAGGGATAATTTCAGCTCTGTACTCCCTACTATCATTTTGATTAAAATTGTTTAAACGCAGATTTCCCTTTAACCTGATTTTAGAAACATCAAAATCTGCGCTCTCTTCAGTAAGGTTAAAGGTTACCAATGATCCTGTAGTTTTTATTTCATCCTTGTCAATATCAATTTCGACATCGGGAGCTTCTGAAACGATTACATTAATAGATTGACCTCCTATACAAAATCCAAAATCACTATTAGGAGTTAAAGATGCCGACCCCGCTGTTAATCCTGTAAGATCTTCACCCGAAAGCTGTACGTGAGATTGATCTGAAATGCTCCATGTACCTGAGAGCTCCTCTTCGTGTAATAAATATTTTAACGAAACTGTCTCTCCAACTAACAAAAGAATATCACCATTATCGTTTGTCCTTATACCATCGAGTTTAGGATCTTCGATAATAACATCTAAATAGGCCGTTAGGTCAAATGAATTCGTGTATGAAACTCTAACTGTTCCCGTAGAATGAATAGTGAGTATTCCAGTATCGAGTATTGTTGCTACAGCCTCATTATCAGTATCTCCGGTATCTTCAATAGTTTCGACGTTCCAAGCTATTGGCGAGGATGTACCATCATCTTCTGTAGAGGTCTTTGGAGAACCGCTTCCTAATAACTGAATATCAGGTTGTTTCGTACATACTGTTATAAATGGTATTGACTGACTAACATTAAGATTTGAAGTCGTACTTGGTGCCTTTATAGGTATACCATCATTTGATATGGTAATTACCGGGGCAGGTGAATAAGTAACCGTTTTGGTAGCAATTTTATCATTTACGTCCGTAAAGGTTAATTCAAAGTCATATGACTGATCGCTACTATTTACAATAGAGAGTATCCCTTCATTAGTTATGCTAACATTATCGGAATCGACAGTCCAAGGATTAGTTTCATTTGGACTTGTTGAAGCTATAAATGAAACTGTTTTTGAATCGTCTATGTAGTCTGGTCCGTAAATTATAGGAAGTGAATTATATGTGACTGTCAATGGGTTACTCGACTGAGAATAGCATCCGTCGGTAATTTCATACTGTGCAACGTATGTTCCTGGTTCATTAATTACTAGACTACTAGAAGTTTGATCTGGAAGTACAACACCGTCTTTATACCATCTAGATGATTTAATGGTTTCTGACGAGGTAATGGTTAGAAATTCAGTCCAGTTACCGTTTTGATCGATATTAGAAAAAACAGAGGTTGCTTCACTGGTTATTATTGGAGCAGTGTCGTCTAAAACCTTAACAAGAAAATAATCTTCAATAAAGCTGTCGCAGGTCTGAGGATTGGTAGTCTGCACAGAGTATATTCCACTTTCGGAAACTGTTAATGTTCTACCTATACCATTATCTATAGGGGCGTCATCTTTAAACCATTGGTACTCATAATCGTAGTTTATAGATTCTAATACAATTGATGAGCCTGGACATAGTTCAATACCCTTTAGATTATAACTTACTGTAGTTGATTGGCTGTCAATATCTACTATTAAGTTTATTGTTTCACTTATAGTGTTAGCTGTGATGGTTGAAGATATTATACCATTACTAGAAATTACAGGAGTAGCTATTGTATGTGAGGCTGTAGTAGATAATACTATTGTTTTATTTGATAAATCAGTTATTCTATTACCATAAGTATCATATAATTGAATTGTTATAGGAATGATACTAGAATCATCTGAAGTAAGCGTTCTTCTACCGAAATAAATATCAGTTTTCGTAAAATCTATACTTGATGGCTTTATTGAAAAGGAGTTTGTTAAACTTTCAACATGATTTGGATTATCTGATAAGATTTGAAGTTTTACATCGCTCACTGATTTATTAATCGATAAGTTCGAAAAATTGGCTACCCCATTAACTAAATTAGCTGATCTAGTGCCTAATAATTCAAGTTCAGGATCCGAGTTATCATACAACTGAAGTGATATCGTACCAGCTCCTGATGTTATTTTATTTCCCAAACCATCAATTAAATTGACGTTTAAATCGAAATTTTCGCCAGCAGCAAGATCATCTAGATTATTTTCTAGAACCAGTCCTTGAGAGCCCGAAATAATGACTCTTAGCTCATCTTCTATGATTTGGTTATTAATTAAAGCATTTATAGTAGCAATACCGGGAACTTCACCAGGACTAAATCTAAATGTTACAATTCCATTTCCATTGTCATTTAAATCGCCAAGGGTTCCTAGATCTGTTTGCGCTGAAATTGAATAATCAGAAAGGTTTGTAACAATATGTCCTACAGCATCTTTTAAGACTAAATTAACATAGGTAAATGCTTCATCGTCAGGTTTGAGTACATCTTTATCGATAGATAAATTTGATTCAACTAAACTAGGTTCTCCAGGGACAAAATTTAACGTTATTATTTCGTCACGCCATTCACAACCTCCTCTTACATTATATCCAAGGGATTCATCATAGTAAGCGTCCCAACAATAATTTTCTTCAATTGTTACTCCATCTATCTTAGCTCCAATTTTAACCTCTCCCAAAGATGTAGAGGAAACTTCTACAGAATAAGTACCATTGTTATTATCTGTGACATCTGATATTGATGCTGTTCCACTTATAAGTTGAAACGTAATTGAAGCAGAAGAAGGGGATGTAAAATTAGTTCCATTTGCATCTTTGAGTTGCATAGTAATAGTTGCAGAATCTAAACCATCTCCTCCAACATTTTTTTTAGATGTTGATAAAGAACTTTGACCATAGTCAGGAGGTAATTCTACATTAAAAGTTCCGCTAATGTCAAATGTAGGTGTGTCAAATGCTTTTTGTAATGTAAAACTAACACTGTAGGGTCCATTCTCAGCTAAATATGAGTCTACCGGAACAACAATGATATTCTCGTTAGCACTGGATTTTTCAATTCTCGGAGTATTACTAGGATAAATTTGTGATCCGCTTGGCTTAAAAAGTTTAAAATTTATATTATAGCTCATTGAAAAGCTATAGTTCTCTAAATACCCTCGAGTCTTTTCGTCGTATCCAACCAGAACTTTTCCATCTGAATCAACAGGATCAATATATAGGGTAACGCTATTACCCGCAACCACAGTTGAACCTGGTCTTAGTATGAACCCAGCTGGATTTTTAAAGTCTTCGGGATCCTGTTTTATTTCAATTTGTGCTGTTGTATAAGTTACAGAGGTGTCATCAACAGTTGCTACGATTTTATAAGAGCCGTTTTGGGTTATTTTTAAATCATCAAAGGACACAAACCCTTCATCATTTACCTCTCGTGTTAAGGTTCCTGTTAAAATACCTGATGAAATAGGGTTAGACTCACTATCAAGCAAGGATAGAGTTACTGATTGAATTTCTGTCCAAGTATATGGCAAATCATTATCACCAATGAGTTTAAACTTAACTGGATACCTGTTCACAAATTGAGGTCCAGTATTAGTATATTCGGTACCTGGTTCAAAATACCCATATAATGTTTCTTCTGGATGTGAGTCTGAAAAAGCAGTTAAATACTGATTTTGTAAAGATCCTTTAAAACCATAAGTTCCAATTTTATTTTGTTCATCATCAAAATTTGAATAATTAAAACTAAGTAGTTTAGTATTAATTGGCTCAAACTCTTTAGGTGCTTGAAATATTGGCGAAGAGGGGGTGGTAAAGGTTAATACAGTATTTGAAACTTGAGAGGCATCTTGATAAAGAAGATCTACGACTAAATCATACGTTGTATCTGGCTCTATATTAAAGGTTATATCACCAGATACTGAGTCAAAATTTCGAATAATAGTACTGTTTGAACCGAATATAGCAGATTCAAGATCAGGGTAAATTGGACCAGGAGTATCCCCGGGATAAAAAGGGTCTGTACCCGCTAATACCTCTGCATAATCAGTGTAACCATCATTATCAGTATCTACCTCTTCTCCATCAATAACGCCATTGCCATCAATATCAGGATTAGAATCATCAGTATCTGATCGATATTTAAAAAGCCCATCACCATCTGCATCATTATCATAATAATCAGCAAAACCATCATTGTCTGAATCTTTAGCAATACCAGAACCTTCCTCTGTTTCAGTAACCCATGAGGCTAGATAATCCATATCAAGTCCATCAATAACGCCATCTCCATCGCTATCAGGATTAGAATCATCAGTATCTAATGGGGAATAAAAACAATTATTACTCCATCCTATACCTCCATTTTCACATCGATCATTTTTTGGAAGCCCATCTCCATCTTTATCATTGTCATATTCATCAACAATACCGTCCCCGTCTATATCTGACTTACCTGCGTCTGTATTTCCATCTCCATCAAGATCAGCTTCAAAATTATCATCAATCCCATTAAAATTGGAATCTTCAATACGATATAAAATGTGATTAACAATTGTTATAATCTCACCATTACTATTATAAATACCATCAGGCGCTAAAGGAGCTATTTCCTTCATTCTATTTTGATCGAAAAATAAATCATAGGTGTTGCTGTTGCTTTCATTACTTATAGTTCCAACTTTAAAGCTATTATATAAATAATTTCCAGATCTGTTTCTAGTATAAATAATTTCCCCTGTTTCTTTTTTGATCAATTTAAATTGGAATTTATAGTCTTGATCAAAAGTCTCGCCATAATTAGATGGAAGTTGGTTAAATGGCGAACCCGTTAGATCCAAATCAGAATATTTAACTTGAACCTTATTGTATTTCAAAACAGACTGAGAGTAACTAAAACTCCAAGCAAAACAGATTATAATAATAAATAAAGTCTTTTTCATTTTATCTTAGTTACTTGTTGAGTTAACCTTACTAGGTGATGGTTTACTATTCACCTTTACTCTTATCTCATTCGACCAAATTGGTCCACATGGGGTATTATACTTAACCTTATAACTTCCTGAATCAGAGTTATTTTCTAAATTCAACACAGAAGAAGTTATCTGTGGCAATGGGTCATTGTCTTTATACCAAACTAGATTCTTAGAGGTATCAGCAGTTAGTTTTACACTATTCCCCTCACAAAATTCGACTTGCCCATTCGCCGTGATATTAACCTCAGTGGCATTAAAAATCTCAAGTGATTTTGCATAAACACAACCATCTGTAGTAGTATATGTAACTTCAATAGCACCTGCTTTAACACTTGTTAATACACCGCTGCTAGCGTCAATAGTTGCAATGGTCTCATCAGAAACTGACCAACTACCACCAGTTGTGTTCACCGTATAAGTTTCTGTCTGGCCTAAACCACAAATTTGATTTACTCCAGAAACTTCAATTGGATTTTCATTAATAGTTATTAATTGCCACTCCGTATAACTTTCAGTTTGTTCCCACATATTGGTATTGCTTGCTTGAAAATATTCTGTATAATTACTGTCATTTAAGGGCTGACTACCTTTATCAATAGTTTTAAATCTTACCCAAGTGGTATTTTCAATATCTAGTTCAAAATGAACCGACAAACTCTCGCTATTGGAATGCGTTTTTGAATCCCTACTGACTTGATTAATTTTATAAGGTTCAAGAATATCAATTGAACTAGAACCTTGATCCGATGAAAGCTGAACGATTATATCCGTTTCAAAATAGGTATATGAAGGTGTATTTGACCTTACTCTTGAAAAAGAAGCTTTTGTAACATATTCACAGTCTTTCTTCTCAATTACAGCTTCAGAAGATGTAGCTATGCTACCTACACCACCCAAAACTTTAAGTCCATTTAAGGAAGTCGGTAATGATTTATTACCCGCAAGATCCATAAAATAGCCTTCTGGAACATTAATGGAATATGAACCGGTCGCGTCACTATTACCAGGATAAAAAATTAAATCCTCGGTAGTAAATGTTTTATCTTCCGAGAAAGATCCATCTTCATAGTACCCATTATAAAAAGTATAAAAAGGAATATTAGAACTTATTCGATTAAACAAGTCAGGGTTATGGTAATTTCCAAAAACACCATTATAGTATTGAATTTGTGCGGCTAGTAGTGCTAAATTTCCCTTGTAAATTTTATCGACAGAATTAGTAGCATATCCCTGAACATTCTGATATGCTAATTGATCATATATCGTTTCACTAGCATTTAATTTTAAACTGTGTTTAACAGGCAGAAATGGTTTAGTAAAATCTTCAATTTTAATTTTTCCGTTCCCATAGAACATAAATAATTGAACCTCGAATACAGGTGAAGTAAAATCTTTTGTGTAGTAAATATTATCAGTGGTTTCAGTTACCAATGGCTGAAGTTTTGAAGTAGTATCTGAAAATTTTATTTCAAATTCTACCTTCCCTTCATTTGAGCTATCACTTACCGGATAAATTAATTCCCATTTTGTAAGATCATTATTAACCCTACTAGGGTAATAGGTAATTCCATCTATAGAAATTTCAACATCTTGAATCTCAGCATTTGATTCAAAATAAAAAGTTAAAGAATGAGTGTTATTGACATACAGTTGATCAATAACACCTTGATTGAAAAGACTTCTTGTTCCTGGAACAACTCTAGTTTGTTGGGTATTACCCCATTGATATGATAGGGTATAGTCCTGCTCTAAATTATTGTTAGAGCTAATTTCAACTTTTGTTAATTCAATAGTGTTATTAAAATCAAAACTATAAGCCCCAGAAGTGTTTCCATTCTCATGGGTATCATAAAAAACATTTTCAGGAAGGGTGACTGATACCGTTCCATTGGCAACTCTATTAATAATAAAATTAATGGTCCCATCTTCCAGTTTTGAAAAATCACTAACCCTTCCGTTTGTAACGAGAGAAGAGATGTAATTCTCAAGGTTTTCATTACCCAAAGAAAATTCAACGGGTTCAGAAAAAGTGAGTTGAATAGGTACAGCATTTTGTAGAGCTACTCCGTCATCAGAGACCCCCGAGGAGGTAATAGTTGGAGTTGGTCTTATATTATCAAAATCGTAACTAAATTGAGTTGTGTTATTATTAAAATTACCAGCTGGATCTGAAAATTTATTATCGGCTAATGTTAGAGTTACTGGACCACTCGAGGTATTGGTTAAAGGAAAAGAATATGTAAAGTCATCGATCTTATTTAAGGTAGAAGATGATGAATTTACATTTCCCGAAAAGTTTAAATCATCAAGCGTTAGATCAGCAGAAATCTCTGTGGTTATAATGTTTACAATAAGATTTTCATGATTGGTTTTTGAATTCTCGGAAATAAACTCTCCATTGGCAGTACTAACGGTCAAAATGGCCAATGGAGGAGTACTATCATAAGTTATCGAAACTTCTGATGCTTCTAAATTCTTAACTCTAGATTCAGTAAAAACTAAATCTTTCGGAAACTTTACAGTGATTTCACCATCCGAATACTCTGAAATCTTTGCAGTAAAGGTGTCACTATCAACTTTTTGTAGATCTGACAAAACCCCATTTGGAAGCTGAGAAGAAAGTATTGTTTGTAGCTCATTTAAAGAATACGAGCTATATGTTGTTCCCAGAGGATTAGAAAATTCGAAGACTACATTAAACTCACTTGAATTGTATAGAGTACCGTAATTTAAATCGGCACCTGGGGTTGAGGTTGTCTTTAGAAGAATTATGGGTTCTGGAATATTGTCGTCAAAAGTAAATGAACGTTGATTTGCAGCAGTATTTAAATTACCTCCCCTATCTTTAAAAATATCCTCGGGAAAATCAAGAGTCACTTCAACTGGAGAATTGCCAACAATTAGCCCAGAAGCAGTTATAATTTGATTGGTTGAATCAAAACTTGCACCCGTAATTGTAATATTAGAAGCATTGGACTCTAATAATTGAATTAAATCATCTCCATTAGGGCCTGAAGTCATTCCCGACTCATTAAATACATATTTTATGGTAACATCCTGATCAGCTACAAATTCATTATCGTTTATAGGATTGTTTCCGTTCAGAATTTCAATGGAAACTGAAGGTGATGTGGTATCATAATACCATTTAAAATTAAATCTAGAGTTATTGGGATTGTTTGCTAGATCAGTAAAACGGTTTTTAAAAATATCAATGTTATAAACACCATCCCCGTCGAAATGATTTACCTTAAAGCGATAATTAGAATCATCTAGTCTTTCAAAATTAGAAATAACACCTTCTGTTCGCCCCAAAAAACTAATATCATCTTGCTCTAAACCTTTGATGGGCTCACTTGTTTTAAGCTCAATAATCAAATCAGATTCATTGGTAACTGACTCATAGCTAATTGGAATACCATTTAAGGTAAAAGAGGTTAAGCTTAAACTAGGGGTATTAGTATCTAGAATAAATTGTTTCTTAGATTCTATATTGTTAGTTCCAGTTATATTTTGGAAAGATTCAGCTCGATGAGTAATCTCTACAAAGCCATTAAAAGCACTCGCAGGGGTGTAAAGAGCTCTAAAGAGTTGTTCCTTATTACCAAATTCGTCTGTATCTTCCGATAATCCAAAGAATTGAATATTTGAAATCGTGCCAGACGAAATGATAAAATCAGAGGGGGCTATTGGAAACTTTCTCCCATCCCATGTACCTTCATACCCTGTATCATTTGGGGGCCAAACACTGATGTCCTTTGACTGCCCAGAAAACCCTAAAAGTAATTCTACAGGTGAAGATGATGTTAAATAGACTAACGGCAAACCCTGAGAGTACCTGTAAGGGGCTTGAGCTGTTTTATTAAGATTATATAAACTTGAAAGTCTTGGCAGATTTAAGTTATAACTGTGAGAAGAAGTTTCTTCAGTTGACTTATTACCATATAGATCTAAAAAGACTCCTTCAGGACAAATCAGGGTGGCCGTTCGGTTCCCTCCAGAATGATTGACAGTAGCTGTAAATTGATTCGGCGTATTGACGTTGTATGAAAAATTAGTGAAATAGGCGTTAGTAGTGCTGGTGTTTAAACTTCCTATTAGTTTGGTACTTAATTCAGTGGAATTCGCAACTTCATCTAAAGTATTACCTTGAAAACTAATCGCTTCGCTTAAACTAAATACAATCTGTCCTGTTAGATCATTTGTAGCTTCTGTAGCGTTTTCAAACGGATTTGAGATGGTAACGGATGGTCGATTTCTATCAAAACTCCATTCAAATAACTTAACTGAATTGTCACCAACCAGATTACCCTCTAAATTTTGATTTCCAATATTATCAGAAAATACATTTGCATCAATCGAAAATTTAACAGTTCCTTCAGTATTATCATCGGCAGAAATTTTAAATGTATAATAGGTTTGGTCTATCCCAACAACTTTACTAAATCCACCGATTGAAGCATTTTCTGCTACCAGAGAAATATCCCCTAATGCGAAATTGTCAGTTAAAACCGAAGGAATTACTTTACCAACTATATAAGGACTATTATTTTTAACATTATTAGAAAGAGAATTCCCACTAGAATCAAAAAACTCGAACTCAACCGTAGGTCTGATCTGATTCGAGGTCCATTCGAAAAGGTTTGATTCAGAATTTGGTACCTCAACGGTATTGATCCCATGACCTCCAGTCTTGGTAAGATTAAATACATTTCTAGGCAACTTAATAGATGTGCTCACAGGAGCGGACTCAGGGTCCGTTCCTGGATTTAAAGTTGCAGTATAGAACCTTCCGTCTTCACTTTTTTCTAAATCTGAAATAGAGGCATTGGTTATTATAAAATCATCCTCTTCAAGCTCAAAGACGAGCGAACCTGATTCACTTGATTCAATATTGGTTAAATCAATTCTTATAGGAATTGATTGGTCGTTCGTGGTCTCTCCGGTAGTTACTAATGTACTTGAGATAACAACACCTGGACCATCATGCACGGTAATTGAAAAAGGTTCAATGTTTTGACCATTCAGATCATTTAATATCCCACCATTGTCTTCTGCATACACCATGAACATAAAAGAGTAACTTTGGAGAGAGGAAAACTCAGAGATATCTAACGGAACGTCCCATTCAAATTCAGCAGATCCATTTCCGTCATCAGTCAAAGTCCAAGGATATCTATCGAAAAGATCGGGTATTACAGGGATAATTTGAATTGTAACATTATCGTTATCCGGGTCACTATAATTAATTGTAAACTTGATATTTCCCCCTTCCTCAACATCCATAGCATGCAAAAGGACTTCTCCATTATTATTAACCTGTTTATGAGAAATCCTATTTCTTGTTTCGTTTGGGTTTTTGGACCAATTTGGAATTATTAAATCAGGTTTCGAATCTATGTCTGTATCGAAATCAAAAGATGTTTTCGTTTCTATGTTTTGATCTGAAGTAAAAGAAATAAGAGGACGCTTATTACCACCTTCGAAAGGTTGGGGAAAGTAGGGGATGATATTTTGAATCGTTCCAATTAGTTGACCATCCTTATACTGGTCAATAGCAACTGATGCTAAACGTAATTGACGATTTGTTGGGTCTGGCTCGTTAAAAAACTTTACGCTTCCACTGTACGGATTAATATAAAAATCGTCAGTAATATCCGGGTCAAAATCAGGATCATACTTTATTGGATTTGATGTAGAATAACCATCTGTATAAATTAGTAAATGGTTAAAGGTTTGATCTGCGCCATATCGTTCGGGATAGCTGTCGGTTTTACCATTGAATCTATTGAGTCCATTGGTAATATCAACAATAGGCTCCCATCTATAAATTAACAAATCACCCTCTTTATCTTGTGCGAAGGAACTAAAGAAACTCTCGCTATTCGAATAAGCTCCTTGCATCCCAAAATCATAAGGAACTGGGGAATTATTTAAGAGAGTAACTTTTTGTCCAGATTGATTTACAAAAGGAAAAATGTAGGAATTCTGACTAAAAATATAGCTCCCCCAGTCACCACCAAAAATGATTCTATAATTTGGGTCCATATATGGATTAGGAGTATTATACCAACGACCTGTATTAGGCATTAATGCAGAAAATGTTTCCATGCGGAAATAATCATGATCGGTCCAAAAAGCGTCAGGAATAAAATATTCTACGATAGGATCTCTCTGATTTGGGATAGAACCACGACCAGGTCCATAATTCCATCGCGTTGGTAATGAATGTGAGGAATTCTTATGACGATACATCTGACTCCAATATGCACCAGTCAGACTGTAAGAATTTTCTCCCGAATTAGATTCGCGCGCCTCAGGATAAAAGTCAGCATAATATTGGGATAAAAAGGAAGATGTGCCAGATGAGCCAAATGGCCAATTTAAATTCTGCTTTTCCCAGGTAGGAGGGAAAAATGTAGTTGATTTTCCATAATATGTGCGAATCTCATACTGAGAAGAAGCCGGAAATCCTCTACCATAAGGTGCACCTTCTCCCTTTCTAGCATAGCTCCTTCTAGGTCTAAATACAAATAGATCATTAAACTCTGAAGGCATATTAGTATAGGTAAATAAAAGTTCCTCCCTATCGAAAAGAGTAAAATAGTATACCTGAAGTCTGAGTTTATTTGCCGTGGTATTTTTTGGGCTACCAGAAAGAAAATCATACTGATTTGGATGAACCCAATCATACTTATGGTAGGCGCCAACAACCGCATGCTTGTTATTCGCATTCAGTTGAGGATGAGGGGGTAACTGGGAAAACAACTTTAGAGATACAAAAAACATTAGCAATAAAATATGTCTTGAAAGCAATACATAACCTATTTGTAGTGTTTTCAACAATATAAATCTAATTGAAAATATACTCATCTCTGTAATCTTGTTAATTAATAAAACTTACTTTATTTTTAATGAATTGAATTCATCTGATTCAAAAAGGGTGCAAATTTGAAAAAAAAATTCAAAATTTTTTCAATAAAAAAATAAGTTATATATTTGCTAAAAAAGATAAAATTTTACAAATGCTAAAAATAATCTATATATCGATAAATTTTATCGCATTACAACTATCATCTCCATCTGGGTTCAAACTGGAAGAAGTAATAAGTTCCTACAATGAATCACCATTTTTAGCCTTTAATTTAATTAAAGTAGATGAAAAAATTTTCTTATCTACTGATAAAGGCTTATTTCAATTAAAAGAAAATAAACTAAACCTTGTAAATCCTAAAATCAAAAGATGGGCTAGATATAACATTAAAGAAAAAAAAACTGTTGAAAGTTTTGCTAGTAAACTTCTTGAATCAGATGAATTAAATTATTCTTTGACACACAACGATTTTCACTACCAAATTTTAGATCAAAAGTTGGTTATATATACTAAAACTCTGTTTCGTAAAAAACTTGATAAAAAAAGTGTTCGGGCTATTTCTAAAGATTTCATTGCTACCTACAGTGGCATTTTTAATTCAAAACTTAAATTAATGGAAGATTTCCCTAGTTATTCTTCAGGGAAAATAAGACAATTAAACGGGCAGACTTTTGTATTATATGATGGCATGTTTGTTGCTTCTAATGACACGCTTAAGTATTATTCTTCTGTTATTGGTGAAATAAGAATTAATAAAAAAAGTATTGGATATGGTTCAGATATAGTTGCTCTTGGAAACACCAACTATCTAATACTTACCAATAAAGGACTATGGAAAACAGACTTAAAAAATATAGAGTTAATAGACTCCTCAAAGACAAATGACAGATCTAGTACATTAAAAATAATTCATAAATATAAAGATGGGAGAATCCTTTATCTTTTAGATAACAAATTAAAGGTTATTAATAATGATTTAAATCATGAAACTTTAATAGATTTCAAGGAGCCAATTATCGACATCACCATAGAAAAAAATAGTAATGATATATACTATATAAGTGCTAGTGAAATTGGGTTAATTAGAAATACTCGAACAAGCCAAATAATTAAAAACACATCAGCATACCATAACATACTACCTCTAAATAACTCATTGGTATTAACTTCAGATAATGGAATGTATAAACTTAACTTAAAAAATTTAGAGGAATTCAAAATATTAAATGAAGAATTTAACAAATACAGTTTAGAAAAAATTGGAGATTCTATTTATGCAGGATCTGTCTCTGGTCTGTATAGCGTTAGTATAGATGATTTCTATAAGTTAAAAACAACTAATAAACAGAAAAATAAAAATATTAATACAAAAAGTTTCATCTACTACATATTATTTACTTCCATATTGATTATTATATTTTTAAGTTATAAGCTTATACAAAAAAACAATAAAACAGTTGTTCAGGAAAAATTAACTAAAGAATTAATTAAAGAATATATTAGAAAAAACTTAAATTTGGTAACTACAGAATTAATTAAAGAAAACTTCAAAATATCTTACAGAAAACTCTGCAAAATATTAAATGAAACTCCAGGAAAAGTTATTGAAAACGAACGCAAATATATTCTTAATTTAAAATCTAATAAATATAAGCCCTTAAAAGACTTATCAAATATTACAGGTTACTCTGAAGAGTACATTAGAAAAATACAAAAAAATACTAATTAAATATTTTAAATCAGGATAATTATTAATTTTAAAAAATTACATAAAATTATACTATTTTAAAATAAAAAGGTTTTTTTATTAAATTCAGACAATAGTTTTAGAGATTTTACATCGTTTATTAACTTACCAAACCACATCATAAAAATTTACTTAAAATCAGAAAACACAAGTTATATGGATATTAAAAACAAAGTGCGTTTATCTTATACTAAAAAAATACTTGAGATTAAAGAGGGCGGTACCGCGTCAAATACATTTTATCTATGGTAATTTGGACCTTTGAGAGTTTGATTGTATTCTCTGAAAAACTCAATGAAATATGGGGTTCAGGGGATTATGAAACTAAGCTTTCAGTCCAAAAATTGATATTTCCCAAGGGTATTGTCATTAATCCCGTTGAAAGGGAATATCGAAACTCAGATCTCAACCTGATTTTCGGATTAATCCATTCATTTACATGGGATTATGGGGGTACAAATAAAAAACGGACCGGTAGAAATACCGATCCGTTTTGTGTAGTAGATAACTCTATTGAAATATCGAACATAAGTTTAACTCCGAGACACTTAATCGACACTCATCATATAATGACTCTTATTATTAAAAGTTGAACTAATATGATTTTGATTTACCCGCACCCTATTATTCAAAGCTTTAGCAAAACGGAAGCAATTGTTTGGTTAACTACCTGCAAAAGGAGTTCCAAAAAGACCTGCTGTGAACTATAAATATAACAACAATATTCAAATTTAAAGAAGTTTATTTTAAAAAATTATTTTTTTTCATATCTTTATCTTTTTATCTCCTTTTTAACCAGAGTAATTTCTATGCTTGGAAATAGAACCTCTATAGAGATTATAAAAATTACAGTTTTATAAAAATCGGTTATCGTGCTTGTAAAAAATAATATAAAATGGGTAGTTCCGTTTTTGGTTACTATATTTTTAACTAACCTACAATTTAAATTATCGAATGGATTGACAGTCGCTGGTACATTAACAGCTGCTTGTGCAAAAAAAATAAGAGTTTCTATTGGTGAATCCGTAGGTGATGTTACTTTTTACTGGGAAATCAATAATGGTAGCGAGCAGAATCCTAATTGGGAAAGATTCTCAAGAACCGATCTTAATGGGAATGAAGATTTTTTTGAAGATGATAATGAGCTCAGGGGGATTGACCCAGGAAGCTACAGAGTTTCTGTGACAGATGAGGCAGGAAATGAAGTTCGTGATATTCGGCTTACTCTTACAGAACCATATGATTTAAGAGCTGATATTGATTTTGCAGGCTTAATTTGTCAAGATGACCCAAATTCTGGTTTAGCCTTAATTAATTTTTTAAATGGCCCTCCTCCAATGGATTGGACACTCACAGGACCAAATACAAATTTAACAGGCCAAGAATCTGGCTCTAAGTTAGCCATACAAGACTTAGAGGTAGGCACTTATACATTGGATTGGGTTTCTGGCGATGAATGTACTGGTCAGACGACATTCACGATAGTAGCTCCTTCAGCAGTAACTGGCACAATTAATATTTTGAATAATGTTTCTTGTCCCGGGGGCAATGATGGACAAGTGGAATTCACTTTTACGGGGGGGTGGGAAGAAAATAAAGACCCTAAAATCTATTTCACGGAGATCGTACGTGATGGTGTATTAGTGCAAAACTGGGCGCCTCAAACCTCCTCAGATGGGGTGGTTTACCGATCCAATTTGGAGGCAGGTAGTTATACGGTGAATTACACCGACAGGATAAACGAAGAATTAATTATTCAGAACCTACTCTTAAGTCCATTTACCAATTATGTTTTTGAAACCAAGCGATTTGATTGTATCAATCAACTGAACTTCACCATCACCGAGCCCGACCCTTTTGAGTTGAACCTTACTTCTACTGTCGCAGTCTGCCAAGGAGCAACCAATGGTGAAATAGCCATAACCCCTTCAGGCGGTACTCCCAATTATGACATTAGCTTCTATGCAGGTCATTTTGATGATCCTGATAATCCTGTGGTTGACAATAATGATATGACCTTATTGGCAGGCTCTCCTGTTACCAATGTCAATGTCGGCCAAGAAGTGAATAAAACAGATCTAGGAGCAGGAGATTATGCGGTCTTATTAGAAGATGCCAATGGCTGTTTGAAGGCAGAAAACTTAACGATCATAGCAAACCCATTAGGACAGGTTGATGCCATCAATGACATAACAGCATGTAGTGGAGATGTGATTACACAAGCATTTACCACTTCAGAAGCTACTGGTACTACGCGTTATGAATGGGTAAACTCAGATCCTGCCATTGGCTTAGCGACAAGTGGGGACGATGATATTAGCTTTACGGGGACTAACACCACAAATGCACCCGTAACGGCAACTATTACTGTTACTCCTTTTTACAGCAATTATGGAGTAGAATGTGAGGGACCAACAGAGAGTTTTAAAATTATTGTGAACCCTGAACCGGTAGGAATAGCTTCATTTGTTACTGTTTGTTCAGATGAAAGTTTTGATGTTAACCCACAAGAAAATATTGACGATACTGCTAATGGAGGTAATGGTGTATCAAGTTCCTTTAGTTGGGTGGTAACTAATATCAACGGTACGGTATCTGGAGTAGAGTTAAATGATGCGAGCACTGGAAGCATTACAGGAACAGCAACTAACAAAAGCAATACGGTGGCAGTAATAGAATACACTGTTACCCCTATGGCAAACACAACGGGTTGTGCAGGCGATGAGTTTACGGTTACGGTTACGGTAGATCCAGAGCCTGTGGGGGTATCTTCAACAGAAGATGTATGTTCAGATGAGCCATTTAGCTTTGACCCACAAGACAACATCGATGATACAGGAA
>Ga0255773_10002279_pt1 | contig 18044 bp, 18 predicted proteins | sample 011ome_17_FD_179971 | JGI IMG/M metagenome (GOLD analysis project Ga0255773, IMG submission 179971) | Coastal salt marsh microbial communities from the Groves Creek Marsh, Skidaway Island, Georgia - 011502XT metaG (version 2) | ecosystem: Environmental > Aquatic > Marine > Intertidal zone >...
TGTAATATGTATGGCAATATTATTTACAAATACTGATGTATCACTTAGTCACAGAATAATGGTAATATTCTTTGTGTTCTTAATGTCTATTATACCGGTTGGAATGTCCTTGTTTGAATTAACTTGTATTGTTACTGGATCAAAAAATAAACCATATAATATGTGTAATATTTTTGCATGGGTAGTTGCAGTAATAATGATAGTATATTCACTTGTTCTTATAGTTTCTGTATTGTTTTCTTTATTTACATATAAAAAGGCGATATACAAACTCGAAATGGACAATTCTTCCAAAATAGTTACAAGCGAGGATGCCGATAAAATTGCCAAAAACATTCTCGAAGAAGAAACAAATAAATCTCCTCAGGAAAAACAAATTAAACAACATGATCAAGTTACTAATGTAGAAGTCCCTGTAGTTACACAAGAAATAGGTGGATTTGATAACGAAGGTTCATTTATGGAATTGGACAATAGTGAAAATCATGTAGATAACAAAATGTTAAAAGAGCATTTCAAACCTTCCGAAAAAGAAGAAGTTGGTCCCGAACCTTTTTCTGTTGACTCTGATTCATTTGCAACATTATGATAGTTATTTTTTTGAATTCTACTTAAAAACAAATCATATATTCATATATGATACATTATTTATAATGAATGAATACAGAAACATGTATACAGAACTATACAAAGAATGGTTTGAAAATAAATTATTTTGGTTCGAAAAAAATCCAGATACGGATATTTATTTATCAAATAAATATTTCCCGTCAATTGAAAACAAGTTGAATATAGATATGAATTTACCACAAGAGGAATTGTCGGTATTAATTGGAATTATTTTGGCATATGACCAAATCCCAAGACATTATAACAGAATACATCCAATTGATGTTAACAAATATTCAGAAGTTGCTGCAAATACAACTTCTGCATTAATACAACATATTTTAACAGACAAAGAGTTTTTTCATGAAATAACTGCAAACGAATGGTGTTTTATTATGTTGCCATACAGACATTTGTATAATATGCGTAAAATTTACAAGTTGATAACATTTTTCATTGAAAAACATAACTGTAATCATTCATCTATCACAGACAAGGGTATTTACAAAAGATTTCTAAGAAATACCCTTTCAAAAGTCTATAAAGTAATATCTTCAAAAACAATTAATTTGCAAAAAGAAAAAGAAGTATGTAATATTATCAATTGTCATAATCAATGGTCGGAATTCCAAGACATATTGTGTTTCAATCCAATGTGCCCTATTATTCTGAAAAGCGAACATTCACATATTGATAATACATTTCAAGAGGAATTGAAGCATCTTCCTGAAAAATGCGATATAATAGTATCAATTTCTGGAGGAGTAGACAGTATGGTTTGTCTACTTTTGACAAAAATCTATGCTCCTGAAAGAAATGTCACATGTGTTCATATAAATTACAACAATAGGCACGAATGTTCACTTGAAACAGAATTGATAAAGAAGTTTTGTTCGATTTTGAACACGAGATTTTATTATAGGAAAGTTAAAGAAATATCGCGGGAAAAATGTCATGGAACTGGACTTAGAGATATGTATGAAGATATTACAAAACAAATAAGATTTGATATATATAAACAAGTTATGTCGACAGAAGGATATGATCTTGGAAATACGTATGTTATTATGGGTCATAATGCAGACGATTGTTTTGAAAACATAATAACAAATATAAATAACAAACACAGTTACAATAATTTACGCGGTATGGAAAGAATATCTCAAATAGACGATATTATGTTTTTCAGACCATTGTTGAATGTTCGTAAAAGCAACATAATCGATTTTGCACACTCTAATAACATACCATATTTAAAAGATAGTACACCAAAATGGTCAACAAGAGGAAAAATAAGAGATAATGTCCTTCCTGCTATAGAAAGTATAAACAAAAATACAATAGAATCATATTTTAATTTATCCGACCATTTGCTAAGATCAGATAAATTAATTAAAAATTATATCATACCACATGTGATAAAGTCATTTACAAATCATGAAAATTCAATCATAGGTTATTTTGATACATGTGAATTATCACAACTTGTTCACGAATATGATGTCTGGAAAACAATATTTTTATCGGATAGTTTTGAAACTGTTTTTGAAAAACGAAATAGTTCACATAAATCAATCAAAGAGTTCTCAAATTATTTATCGCGATATATTTCTGGTAACAATAGAAGCAGATGCAAATTCATTTTGCGAAAAGATATAGATGTTACAATCGAGTATCGCGAAAACAAATTGAAATTATCATTTATTAAAAACGATTAGGTAAAGTTTTTCTTATTTTCACATCAGACGGTTTCCATGAAATATATATAGTATTGTCATTTGGGTGTGGCAGAATTTGTACCATAAATCCATTTTTCCTTAAAGAATCAACAATATATTCACAGCATTCAAAAACATTATATAAAGGATACCCGAGTAAAAAAAAGGGGGTTTCAAAAAAGACATTCATCCCCCCTTGTTCTGCAATAATTTTGATTTTATTATGACATTTTTCAAGTATTTTGTTAAAAGTTTGTGTCCGTATTCCTTCTTTCTTTTTTTTCATAGAATACAAATCAGATATGCAAATACTGGGATTCATGTCTTTTAAATATATGCGATACAAAAAAACTTGTATATTCTTCACATTGTGTAAAAACAAAAAATGACAAATTATAATAGAGCATATATAAATCAATATGTATCATCAAGATTGGGAACCTGTAACAATTCATTCGTCAGAAAGTAAAAAGAGAGAATCGAGACCACAAAATAGACCAGGTACAAAAAACTTCCAACGACTTTGTGAAGATGATATTCCACAATTGGTTACCATTACAAAAGAACAATCTGTTGCACTTCTTGAAGCGCGAAATTCTCAAAAACTGTCACAAAAAGATCTTGCCAAAAAACTGAATATTGACGTATCGACCGTTCAACAATACGAAAATGGAAAAATTAAAAACTTTAACAAAAAATTGTACACAACAATGATGAGAAATCTTGGTGTTAAAGTTTAATCATCTCTATATTTGAATCGTTTATTATCTATTCTTGAAAGTAAATATTTTATTTTTGCAAAAAGATTTTTTTGGAATACGAATATCATTGCAACATACAATGTTCCGTCTGCAAGTTGTTTAGTTTTATTTCTGTTTGCTGACTCAAAAGGAGATGGCAAACTATTGACTGATTGAACAGTAACATAAACAAAAATAGATAAGATAATAATATGACTAAATATATCTAATAATAAAGAAAATATAGAAATATCTTTGTAACATGAACTATGAAAATCTCCATAAATAGTGTCAATTGACAATCCGATAATTATAGCAAGTATAATGTAAATAATATTACAAAAAATTAATTCACCAATATTGATAATATGATCAAAAATAAATTTTGACATTTTCTATATAAATGTATTTATAATTTTTTTGGTAATTGATTTGAAATAAATTTCATTAATTCTTCAACATTACGTTGACCACCAAATTCAACATTCTTATCACCCATGAAATAAACAGTAGGTGCTCCTGATATGTTCAATTCGTTTACTTTGGATTTATTCTCAACTGCATGAATATCGTATTTGACTAGTTTGACTGGTAATTTTTTCGCAAGAACTTCTTTTTCCAAAGACTTCCAGACTTCATCGAATTCAGTACAGTGGGGGCACGATTTCATGTAAAAGTATCCGATAGTTACATCATTAGAGAACATTTCAACGTTTATTCTGTTAGACATTAACAAATATGCCATCAATCCGAACAAAAAAACACCTAAAAATACGTAGAAATAATTGAGATATTTCTGATTAGTCTTTGATATTTTTATTTTCATTGTCTAATAAAAGAAAATATTAAAATTCTATCTTTTCAGTTGTTTACTTTTGTTTTTCGATAAAATGATTGTATTGTCAATATTATTATTTGTCTTTTCATAAAAAGACTGTATTAATACATCAACATTTTCATCATCTATCGTATAAGATATACCAATGAAGTTGAATGAAGAAAACTGACAATATTGCAAAAATTTGTTGAAATTCTTTTTTGTCATCAAAACTACACGATTGTCAATGATGTCGTAGTTGATATTCAAATCATGTTGTTCAAAAATGATTACATTGTGATTATTCGCTTCGAATAATTTATAAACAATATCTATCTCTTCGTTATCGTCAACTATTATAATTGATCTATATATAAGTTCATTCTGATATATATTATATTCAATAAAATCAACAAAATCCGTTATCAGTTCTGTCATTGATTGTTATACAACAATTCTTCTTATATATTTTATGATATAAGAGTTTATAAGATAGTCATAATTATAATGTTGAATGATAATGATATTATAACAATTGACGTTTCTATTTTTCAAAAACAACTTGGGTCGTTTAACAATCTTAATATTTCGCCGAGTAGTTTGAAAAAAAAACAAGAACTAGAGTCTTCGTATTCTTGTTTTTTATCCAATCATGAAAATAAAATTACAGAATGGATAGAAAAAAAGCATCATCAAAATAAATATTGGAAAGATCATAAACATTACGTTACACCAAAACCGAACAATAGACTACATATACTTCCGTCGAACTTTACAGAAGAAGATAAATCAAAGAAAAAATTCACTGGGTTTTTGAATAAACTTACAGAATCAAACTCAAGTACAATTATTCCACAAATTCAACAGGAAATATCAAATAGTTCACAGAAGGATGTTTTGTATAAAATAATTTGGAATTTTATTGAAAAATCGTCAGAAAAAAAATATATACAATTATTGAATTACTATGATAAAGAATATAATATGATTCATTTCAAAAAATATATTTCAGACAATGAATGGTATCCCAGTGAATATATTTTAAATAAAAACATTCTAAATCTCTCCGAGAACGAATATGATATTTATTGTCAATATGTTAAATGGAAAAAACAGCAGATAAATATTTTAAAAGGATGGTGTAGTTTTTGGGATAAAAAGGAAAACATTGAGCATTTTGAAACACTGACAGGAAATATTGTAAATTTTCTCGAAAGTATTCTAATAAATATTTCAAAAGAGAAGAAGCATTTGGCCGATTATTGCTTAGAATATCTATTTGTTATTATGAATCACAATAAATATGAAAAATATTCCGAAAGATTACACCAAATTCCTTTATCAAATCTAGAATCTTCTTCGAAGTTCCTTCTTAAAAACTTACTTGAAATTTAGTTCAAAAAGTACATGTTGTACATTATTTTTGGTTTTTCAAAATAATAATTAAAATGTAAAGAATATCATAGAAATGTACTTTTTCAAAATAGTCAATTCTTTTTTCCCATCTTATATATAGATAAAGAATGCAGAATATATCATTTGCATATTTAAGTAATATATTTTTAAACCTTTTTGTATTTTTCTTGTTGATTGCAGCGTACACTTATGTTGTAAAACTTGAAAATATTGGATGCGTGTGCTCGGTTCATCCCAATAGAGATTTTATCAAAATGTTTAGTGTTATTGCATTTGTGTTTTTGATCTTTATAACATTTATACCTACATCAGTTGTACTTCAAATGTTTGGTGAACAAATAGCAATTTTATATACATTATTAAAGATGGCATTTTATATCATATGTATCGTTTACTTTTTCATGATAATTGATTATACGCGTTTTTTAGTAAATGAGAAATGCAAATGTTCTGAAGATATTCGTAGAGAACTTATCATGGCAGGTTCAATTATAGAGGTTATATTGATGCTCTTAACTCTATTTGTTGTCATAATACTCCCTTTAACAGTAAATTCTGTTTTATTTATTCTTGAAAATGCCGATACATATGAAAAAAGTATGTCAAAAGATTTGAAAACACCATTCAAATCTTTAAAAGGAGTATCTGCAAAATTGAAAAAAGCCAAGTTTAATATAAAACCTTTCAAAAAATAAATATTTATAAATTTAATGTTCGAGAATTTTTATTTCTTTTTCCACCTTTTAGTATTTTGATATCTGCTGTATCTTCAATTATAGATGTAATTTCTTCATCACTTACCGAAAGTGTTTCAATGTTATTTTGTTCTTGTTCAAAAGATATTTTATTGTGCATATTATTTATAATGTTATCTACATCTCTAGAAGGTCTCTTATTAGAAACAACAGACATTTCATCGTCGTCTCTGAAGTTTTGTCGTTGAGACCCTCCACTTATGTTATTGAATAGATTGTTGACCATTCCAAAAAGTCCAGAACTTCCCATACCTGTCTGTGAATTCTGTGGTTGAGTATTGCCTGATATGTATTGTTTTGCAGCCGCTGCTTGAAATTGTTTCATCAAATCAGGATTTGATTTTAGTACATTCTCAACATTTGGAAGCGGACTTTCTTTAAACATTCTATTGGTTAAATGAAACATAAATGCACTGCCTGATAATGATATGAATAATCTCAATTCGGGTGACATTTTTTTCCCAGAAGACTTATATTTATGATGAAGTTCCTCAAAAATATCGTCATAATCATTGATATTTTCATGAACTTGTTCCGACCATCCTTCTAATCTTGCTGAAACAGGATCATATCTTGTATTCAAATATTCGGTTCCTGTTACAAATGCCATCATCATTTTGCGTTGAAATCTGATAGATGCATCAATTTCTTTTTCCCTTATAATTTTATTATATTCTGTCCTCATTTCTTCTAAATCAGATTCCATACTAAATTTAAAGGGAAGTCTAAATCCTTTTGATTCTAATCTATCCATTTGATACAAAAGGTCTCTTTTTTCATTTAATTCATTTACCATACTGTGTTTCTTTTCTTTCCTTATTGTTTCGTAAACATTGTTATTGTCTTCCATTTCACTTTGAACACTTTCATCTTCATCAATATCAGAATTATCTGTATTACTGTTTTTATATTCTGGTTCTGATTTGGAAGATGATGTAGTTCCTGATCTTGAAGAAGATCTTGAAGAAACAGATGATCCAGAAGACATAGACATTACTTCGTTACTGATCTTTTTTTTGTTATATAACATATCTTTATTATTGAAACGAGAACTTTCAAAATTATTTGGGGATGAAAAACTAAATGGTGCTTTATTAAATGAATTCGACATCAATGTTTATAATATCCTTTATTTTAATACTTTTATATAATTATATGAAATTTGTACGCGAGAACAAGTTTCAAAAGAATAAATTAAAATAGTACATGTATGACAGTTTTTACAAAATAATAATATTGTTTTTATTTTTTCTGAAATTTTATAGAAATGTACTATTTTAGCAACGACATAAACGTTAAATTAATATTAATTAATATTAAATGATATATGTTAGTTTTGATATTGGGTTGAAGAATTTAGCACTTTGTATCCTTCGTGAAGAAGAAAAGGTAAGTATAATAGATTGGCAAATAATTTGTCTAGCAGAATCAAAAAAACAATTCAAGGGGATTAACAATATTTCAGATGTTATCTATTGTGAACTAGATAATATTATGGGAAAATTGGAAACGATTAATATAAATTATATAGATTATGTTATTATTGAAAATCAACCAAGTAATCTCAATGGTATCATGAAAACGATTCAACATCTTATATTTTCGTATTTTAATTTATTGAGACATTGGGATAAGCGTGTTGGAAATGTTATCTTGATTAATCCCTCGCTAAAACTACAAAATCATTCATTTGTACCAACTTTGCAAAAAGCAGCAAACACTTCAAAACAAGAAAAATACAAAATTACTAAATTAAATGGTATTGAGGTTTGTTCATATTATGTTCAGAACGATGCAAAACTTAAGAGTTTCTTACTGTCCCATAAAAAAAAGGATGATCTGTCTGATACATGTTTACAAACCTTGTCATATATTCGTAAAATGGGGAATAATGTTGAAGAAGTTTCTTTGGATATGCAAAATTTTTTAGAGATTATTTAGTATTTAAACATTTTCTTATAAATTCCATACTCTGTTTATCGAATTTCGATATTTTTTTTTCAATAATTATGTTTGTTAATTTTTTCCAAAATCTGTCATTTTTATACTTTTTATTTATGGAATTTATTTTTTTCAGTTTTTTGTAATACCATTTGTGTCTCAATTCGTTTATTTCATCGCAATATTTGCTAGTAGAATCGTATTGGCATATTTTATTTGTATATATATATTTATCAATTGTGTCTTTAAAGTTAGCATTATTTAAAGAATCTACTTTCAAATCAATCCAAGCATCACAAAAATGTATAGAATTATATGATGGACATAGAATGAAATTTGAATTATAATCTATAAATACATCATTATTATCTATAATTATTATATTACTCCGATCAAGAATATTGTTTTTGTTATTTTTTTGGATCATAGGAAGAATTTTATTCACAGATTTCTTGTATTGTCCTGAACTATCAAGGATACAATCATTTCTTGAAAATATAGGACGATTTAGTTTTAAATTGTGAGTTTTTTCAATAAGATTTATTTCTTTTGTTGCCCACTCTTTTTCAGAAGCAGTGTATATATAAAATTGACTATTTGGAAAATAACTTCTTATATTTGTTATAAAACTTTCAAAGAATGGTCTTATTAATTTTGATTGAGGTTGGTAAGATTCTTGAAGTTGTTTGTTTAAGGTTGTTCTAATTTTATTTTTCTTTGCGACATTTTCAATGTTTTGAATTATAGTTTGATATATACAATCACCTATAATTGTACCATCCAAATCCAGAATAAATATTAAAGGATTTTGAGATATCATGTCTAATACTCAAAAAGAAAAAAATGAGTTATATATTTATAATTTCATCATTCTATTCGGATATGTCTTCTGAATTATCAAAAGTAGAATTGCTTGCTATGATCAAACAATATAATAAAAACAATAGTGACAAGATCAAAAACATAGATAAAATGAAAAAAGAAGAAATTATGCAGATTTGTCAGAAGTACAATATCATTCCTACAAATGTTGATAACGATATAAAAATAAATTTGTCGAATATATCTAAAAAACATTTGTTACAAGATATAGAATTATTTTTTCTGAAAAAAGGTCAACCTCTTCCGAAAGAAATTAATCAAATGAAAAGGAATCAATTGGTTGAATATATGGAAGAAAACGAAATCGAACATTATACACAATCAATGATAATAGAAGAGATACAAAAATATAATAAACAAAACCATGATAAAAACGTTATTTATTACAATATCATGTGTTATGATAATGTAAATATTGATGAAATAGATAATGATAATCTTGAACAATTTATTAAAAACAATAACTTGGATGAAAATATTGATAATTTGCAGGCAACATCCATATTTCTATCTAAAATATATTCTTCATTGGAAGAATTTTGTAAAAATACAAATAATGAATACAAACCACATAAACTCAAAAGTTTTCCCAAAGTTATACAATATATAGATTTACTTATAACCAAAAAACGTAGATGAAAATGTTGTAAAAAAAAATAAATACTTAGTATTAGAGTTAAAGACGTATGTCTGGTCAAAAAGAACCTTCTTTTGGTGTGAAAGCATTGAATTCAAGTTCAGTTGCAAATTTTTCATCAACTGAAGATGATTCTTATATTCTGATTGTTGCGAATAATTGCAATACTCCTGTTGATAATGGAAATTCATATGATAATACTTATAACAATAATAATAGAGCAGCACTTTTTGGCGTCAATTTGCTTGAATCAACACGTAATCAAGAAGCATATATTGGAATAAGAAATAATAATTTAGCAAGAAAAATTGCTAAATTTAATAGTGATTGTATAAATTTAGATGTAAATACAGTTATCAACGGAAATATTCTTCCATCGGCATCATCTATATTTGATTTGGGTTCAAGTTCAGAAAAATGGAATTCTCTTTTTTTGAATGATAAAGTGGTCGCAAATAAAATAATAGGTGACGGATATGATATAACAAATTTAAATTTGAATGAATATGATACATCTTTTTTAAAGGAAGGAACTAATTTATATTGGACACAAGAGAGATTTGACGAATCTTTGAGACAAATCTCTCTTGATAACATTAATCAAGGATCATCAAATACTTCTATCACAAATAATACTTTTAATGGAAATCTTGTAGTAGATGGATTATTATCAGTTAAATCACTTTTTATCGAGGATTTTGAAAGATTTAGAGAAGATAACCCATCGTTTTCGAATATAGAATTGACATATAATATAACACAAGTAATTGCGAAAAATACGTCAGTTGTACCTGAAGGATCAAATTTATATTTTACTAATAAAAGAGTTCAAGATATTGTAGATGTTGCAAAAAATACATTACAATCAGAGATAAACTCTAATTCAAATGTTTTTTCATATAATATATCTGTATTAAAAGAAGATTTGATCAAGTATGTTGATTCGCAAAATGATACAATAACTTCAAATTATTTTAATAGTAAATATGAGGAATTGTATAATGAAATAATTAATACATCCAATTTCTTTAAAAATGAAATTAGTTCTAACAAATTATTTTTCGAGCAAGAAATTGACGAGAAAACAAAAGAAATTTATGAAGTTATTGCGGCACAAGAACTACTTGTAACAGGAACAGCAGAAACTATAATTAAAAATACATTACCACCTTATCGAATTTTGATTACTGACGGAAGCGGTAAAGCTACATCTACAACAAATAATCTTACAATAAATGAACTAAATAGTTTGAGAAATATTCAAGGCAATATTCATGATACATTTACAAATTTAAGAAAAGACATTGTGTCATTGACATTGGATCAAATTCAACAAGGGAATAGTAGTAAATCAATTATAGATAATATATATGATGACGATATGACAGTTAATGGAACTTTAAATGTATCCAATTTAAATATATTTGGAAGTGCAAATTCAATTTCCACAACTGTTTATAATGCAGAACAATTATTGATTGAAAATTTTAATTCAGTCATACCATCTGTAAAGATAAATCACTCGAGTTTGACAGCATCAACAAATATGATTGAAATTAAAAATAGAACTACGCCGGTATTTTACATTGCTTATAACAACAGAATTGCAATAGGTAAAACACAACCAGGAAGTTTATTAGATGTGAATGGGACAATAACAGGAAATATTTTCAAGGGTTCAGGAGAGTTACTAACTAATGTTTATCTTGGTGATAAATCAACAACGAATTTGAAAGAAGGTGAAAACTTGTATTTTACAAAACAAAGAGTTAATGATGAAATAAATCTTGCGACATGTGATAGAATTTCACAAGGAACATCAAATAAATTTATAATTAATAATGAATACAGAAATAATTTGACTATTGGCGGTGGTTTAGTTGCAGATTATTTATATTTGAATGGTGTAAAGTTTACAGGTTCAAACTATGTACCTATATTACATATTGATAATATGGTTGACGGAACTAGTAATAAAATGATTATTAATAATGTATATGATAATGATTTGAAAGTAAACGGAACACTTGAGGCAAATAATTTGTTAATTCATAACAATATATCACTCATTAATAATTCAATTTATTCATCAGAATGTCTCGATATAATGAATTATACAGATTCGCCATCTATAAACATTCTGCAAATTGGTACTGGCGACATTGTTAAAATTCAAAATGATTACAAAAACCTTTTTGTGATGAAAAATAATGGTTTTTTAGGAAATGTAGACGATCCTTTGTATAATATTGATATTTCGGGAACAATTCAATCTTCATATTTTAAAGGAAACGGACAGTTTTTGTCAAATGTGAATATTGGTGATAATAACACTAATGAACTGAAAGAAGGCACTTGTAATTTATATTTTACACAAGAGCGTGTTTATGAAATTTTATTCAGCAGTAACTATTATTCATCAAATCCATTTACACCATATATGGATAAAGTTTATGATAATACACTTTATGAAATAAACAAATTAGAAAAGGCAATATATGGAATTGATCTTGATCACGTAGTACAGGGATCTAATAACAAATATATTGTGAATAATATATATAATGATTCTTTACTTATAGATGGGACATTAACAGTAAGACAAATAAAAATAATAGACGATGACACAGATTATCAAAAAATATACAACGACAGTTTATATTCTTATCCCAATTCGGCGTTTAATTTTACATTTGATTACACAAACATTTCAAACGTTGTTGTTGATATCATGTCACATACTGTTATTCAACAAAATGGTATTCCAAATGAGAAAATAACAGATTTAGAAAATCAAATTAATGAATTGCAAACTAATTTTGCTCTTTATAATACAGAACTGAATAAAGTGCAAAATGAGATAAATAAAGTATCTTTAGATAAAATAATACAAGGTACAAGTAATAAATTTATCCAAAATGGTTTATATACTGGATCCTTTTTTATAGAAGGCGATCTTTCTGTGAAAAATGTTAATATTATAGATGATACAGAAACTCCTGTAATAATGGCAAATGTTCCTGGGACAGTTTCAAGTCAAACAATTAAACAATCTTTGGAAGGATTTTTGGAAAAAAAGAATTTTGAAAAACAAATTAATGATGTATTTGAAACTTTATCTTATACATTAGAACTACAAAACACAGCATTGGTTCAAAAACTGAATAATATTGCAAACGATATAGTAAACATCAAAACAGTACTCAATATTTAATTACTTATTTTTTGGATTGTTGCCATTTTTTCCCCAAAAGTTTCATAATTTCTTGGGGTGATTTATTAGGATGTTCTTTCTTTAAAGATTTAAAATGTTTTTTTACAAATAAAGAGTATTTCGATGGTTTTTTTGCACCCCCATTGCTACAATTACAACCACCTATTGCTTCACTCATTCCAAACTGAGACTCCATAAATTATTTATTCCTATTAATATAGAATATAAAAATATATGAAATATTTCGGATTTCTCACAATTTTCATAGTAATTTTGTATATTTTAATTATTTACGCATATTTTTATGATATCAAAATAAGTTTATTTATGAATAAAACAAAGTCCAAAAGTTCTTCTTGTGATATAAAATCATGTGGTTCTATTGATCCCGTAAGCGACCCCAAATATAACATGCAACAAATAGTAAAACAATCTATATTGCTAGAGGAACATCTGGCCAATAAAAATAAAAGATGCAGAGATTGTATAACAAAACATTTTTTGCATATTATTGGTCTTGCAGAGGAAGCACAAATGCTTGCTACAAACAAAATAGGCAAATATAAATTAATCAATGAATGTGTAGAAACATATAATAGATTGTTTCAAAGATGGTTGAAACATTATGATGCAGAAGGGGAAATGAATGCATTATTTTGTTGTGACGAACTGAGAACAATGAGGAAAAAATTGATTGCTGTATATTTTTTTGATGACGAATATCAAATATAATTCATATTATTGAGAAGATAAAAACATTGTTTTTGAATATGGAAGTCTTTTTATATCTTGTAAAACAGTTTTAATTACATTTGTTGCTTTTTGTTGAGAAGATAGATGATCGGGATGTATTTCTGACCCTAATTCTTGCAAAGGATATGCGTATGGCAATGTCGTTGCGTATGTATTTAAAGTTTCGTATAACAAAACATCCGCGACTATTTGGTAAGGAGATGAACTGAAATCAAACATTTTTGTTTTTATATTGTAAAATTGTTTAACGAGTTTTTCAGCACCTTTACGTGTAATTAAATACATACCAGTTGATGGAAGCAGATACCTCCATTTTATAAACATATTACCTGTTTTTTTAAAATGATCATATAAATTCGCGACAGTACCATCATATAAAATAAGTAATTGGAGTATTTCAAAATCACTAGGAATTACTTTGATAATATTTTCATAGTCGATTGAACATGCCAAATTTATATCATCTTCCATGATAACAAAGATATCGTCATCCGACATCAAAGCAACTCTCATTGCTTCAATATGACTACATAGGCAAGCGAATTCATACTCGCATGTTGTACAACCAGGATATTTACAGGTTAATGGTCTTTTATTTGCAAGAACATTGTCAAAATCATCCGGTGAAATCGCATCAACACGATGATGTTCTAAATTGACCTTATTAAATTGGTCCTCCATAAATTTTCTTCTTTTCTTGCTTTTTTCAAGATTAATCCAATAATGTTTCATCTTTAAATATTATAATACATAAATCTTTTATATAAAGATTATGTTGTAATATAATATCAATGTCTGTTAAAGTATATCTAAGAGCAGGATTAGGAAATCAGTTATTTATGATTTTTGCAGGATTCGCATATGCAATAAAAAATAACAAAGAGTTTAAGATTATTTCATATTTCAATTCTGCAATGTGTGGAAATTATACATATTGGAATAATATTTTGAAATATTTTGAAAACAGTCTTGTAGACAATCCACAAAGTACAATCGAAGAATCTGACATATATAAAGAACCTCAATTTGCATACAGTCAAATTCCTGATGAACTTTCAAATAAACAAGATGTTGTTCTATTTGGATTTTTCCAAAGTGAAAAATATTTCAAGGAATATTATAACATTATTACTGAAAAAATGCAGTTAAGCAAACAGTTATTACAGGCGAAAACTGAACATATTAATTTGTTTAGTAAAAAAACTATCGCAATTCATTTTAGGATAGGAGATTATATACATCAACAAGGCAATCACTGTATAAAAAAACCAGAATATTATATTTATGCTTTAAAGAGTCTAGATACAGAATTAAAAACCAGAGGAGAAAATATTGAAGACTATGATATTTTGTATTTTTCTCAAAAACAAGATTTTCAAACTATAGAAGAGTTTATAAGAATTTTTAAATATATTTTCAATGAGAAACTAAATTTTGTAAAAGTTTCTGATGATATTCCAGATTGGAAACAATTACTGATTATGGCTAATTGTAATCATTTTATAATTGCTAATAGCACATTTTCATGGTTTGCAGCATATTTTTGTGAAAATATGAATAAAATAATTTATTATCCAAAAATATGGTTTGGAAAGAATTTACAAAAAACACATGATACAAAAGATCTTTTTCCATCTGGTTGGAAAGAAATAAATGCGTAATTGGTTTTATCAATCAATTATTACATTATAGTAATTTAGAGCACTGAGTGCTGCATTATTTTCTGCTTCTTTTTTCGTATTACCTTTTGCTGTACCTACAACTGTGTTATTTTTATCTTTTACACAATATGTAAAAACTTTTGAATTGTCTTTTGTTGTTATGTTGATTTCAAAGAATTTAGGTTGATCATTCAAATGATGTTGCATATGCGATACCAATAAATCTTTGAAATTTGTCTTAGAAACGATCAAATCGCTAAAATCTATATAATTTTCTATGATGTATATAATCCATTTTTGAACAATGAAATATCCTGTTCCTTGTGATGGAACTTGTAAATTATTTGGCAATAATACATCATCTTGTTTTGTTTGAAAATCAAGATATAATGCACCTAAGAATGCTTCAAATATATCTTCCATTATTTTGTAATTATTTCTTCCATGTGCGTCTTCGACTTGTTTGGATAAGATTGCGTATTTAGGTAAACCAATTTTAACAGACAAGTTACCAAGCATTTTGCCATTTACTAATTTAGTTCTTATCTTTGACAAGAACCCTTCGTTTTGATCCGGAAATCTTTCATACAAATAACCAGCAACAATCATTCCAAGTATAGAATCACCTAAAAATTCTAGTCTTTCGTATGACATTTCTTGCAATGGAAGACAGTTTTGTGGACATTTTATATTTCCTTCATTAAAATCAGAATTTTTCATCGTACAATATGACTTGTGAACAAATGCGTTTCTATATAAATTGATATTATTGAATTTGGTATTAGTTAACCCATTTGTTTCAAATAAATTGTAAAGATCTTGTTCTGATAAAAGAACATTTTTTTCATTAAATGGAAGATCATTAATTTCAATACTTTGTGTTTTATTATGAATATTGTTTATTTTATTCATTTTGTGTATACTCATTAATATGCCTTTTGTCTAAATCATTTTTTAAATTATTTTGAATAAATGATATAAAGAATGTTTCGTTAAATTAATATAATGATTTCAAGTGGTTTTGGTCCTTCATTAGTTGAAATCAAATCATTGGGAATAGGACTTTTAGAAACGTCAAATTTCGATTTAGATTTGAATGATTCTGAATTTCTTGCTGTTGGTGAAACCTACAGGTTTGACAAAGATACAAGAAATTCACTATATAATTTACTTGTCAATAGGGACGGGGTTGGTATAAATACTTCTAGGAGACAACTAGATGGATTTTTTGAACAATCTGTCAAGAAAAGTGCATTATATGTTGGAAGTGACATTGTATGTACAGGAAATATTATATCAAATGGATTTCAATTTGATAATATCAAGTTTGATTCAGTAAATTCAAATATTCTTGAAAACGTATTACAAAAATTGGAAGATAAACAAAATGTGTTTTTCAAAGGTTATGATTGTATTCGAGTAGCAAATTATATTTCTGGAAATTCAGAAGCAAGAAATACTTCCTTAAATAATTATTATACTACTAATAACATAACAATTGGTACTAATTCAGATACATATCTTAATGCTAGTCCTTTGAATATTGCAACAACACCAGATAATAATATTGATAATATTCACATATCTATGACAAATAAAAGTTCAGCATTAAATGAAAACGATTGTGGAACTATTGATCCTGAAGTTTCTAAATTTAGAATAGGATTTATAGGAAATAGTGAAAATTCGCCTGCGGTTTTATCAACTACTTCTGAAATTCCTCTTACATTTCATGTTGGACTTACAAAAGAACAAGTTAATTCACTATATAGTACAACTTCTTTTCCCAGGTATGAAAACACGGGAATAACTCCGTCAATGACTATTGATACAAGTGGAAATGTTTTAGTTGGTACAGTGACAAACAACGAGGTTTCTTTCACAAAGAGAAGACAAAATGAACAAGGATTTGTGAAAAGTGAACAAATTACAAAAACACCAAAAATGATGGTAAATGGGGTATCTGCTTTTGACGATATTGTATTATATGATTACTATACACAACAATATCAGCATCTAGATGATGTGTATACAAGAAAAGAAGGAGAAACAATGAATGCAGATCAAATCATACCTGGTGATTTTAGTGCTGATATTTTTAGGTTTAATTCAAACTTGTATATCGGAACGACAGGAAGTCAACACAAATTGGAAGTTAATAATTATTTAGATGTAAGAGGAGATTTGAACGTAGAAAATAGCACATTTACAAAAACAATTACAGTCACTGATGATGCATTATTTAATAGCGACATTCAAGTTGAAAATACGATTGCTTCATCGATTTCTCGAACAGGAGAGATGCATATTTTGGGAGATTTGAATATTGATAATACACGTATTAATATACAAAGTTTTCATCCAGTAATGGTTGATCCTAGCATTGCAAACGCAAGCAATATAAGTGGTAGTAATCTCCTTTTCTTTGCATACGACAATGCTATTAATATATCCAATTCAAATTTGATTGTTCCAGGGAAATTGACAACAGGTGCCACAAAACATGACTCAACTGGTAATGCACAATTTGGTGTTTTCAAAACAAAATATGCAAATATTGAAATGATGTTAAAAGATAATTCTATGCAAAATGTTGCTGATGTTGAACCAACGATGTATATGGGACATCTTACAAGTTTGCCAACAAATAATGGTCAACAAGATAATAGTATTGTTTTCAACACTAATCAAACAGATGGATTACATAATATGTATTTTTATCCAGGAAGTAAAATTATGACAGATACTGGAGGATTTGAAACACCTCCTACATTCACAATACATCAGAATGGTAGAGTTGGTGTAAATAATAACAATCCACAATATGAATTGGATGTTTTTGGGAACGTTTTAGCAAATGACATTTATATTCGAACAAACGCTGTAGCAAACAAAGCAATG
>Ga0255773_10002280_pt1 | contig 18043 bp, 17 predicted proteins | sample 011ome_17_FD_179971 | JGI IMG/M metagenome (GOLD analysis project Ga0255773, IMG submission 179971) | Coastal salt marsh microbial communities from the Groves Creek Marsh, Skidaway Island, Georgia - 011502XT metaG (version 2) | ecosystem: Environmental > Aquatic > Marine > Intertidal zone >...
AATTGATAGAGAAACTCCAGTTGCTGTTTCTACATTAACGGCTTCAGACATTCAAGAAAGAATTGGAAATTTAGAACTGCCTGAAATGCTTAACGCAACACCAGGAGTGTATGCTACAAGAGCTGGTGGTGCTTTTGGGGATTCAAGAATTAATGTAAGAGGATTCGATTCTCAAAACACTGCTGTTTTAATTAATGGTATTCCTGTCAATGATATGGAAAACGGAAGAGTTTACTGGTCTAACTGGTCTGGTTTAACTGATGTTGTTTCTGCCATGCAAGTTCAAAGAGGACTTGGTGCATCTAAATTAGCAATTTCATCTGTTGGTGGTACAATTAACGTACTAACAAAATCTACAGAACTTACCAGAGGTGGTAAAATAGCTGCTACTTTTGGTAATGACGGTTATATGAAAAATGTTGTTTCATATAATACTGGGGAAATGGATGGTGGACATGCTCTTTCTATGCTATTCTCTCACGTTGAAGGAGATGGATACGTAAACGGTACTATGTTTGAAGGATACAACTATTTCTTAGGATATGGATGGGAATCTGAAGACGATAAGCATAACGTACAAGTAATTGTTACTGGTGCACCTCAAACTCATAATCAAAGAACAGGCAGTTACTTTAATATGGCTACAGCAGGAGATTATGAAAAATATGGTATTCGTTATAACTACAATCACGGTTATCTTGATGGTCAAGAGTTCAACTGGAGAAAAAACTTTTACCATAAACCTATTGCCTCAGTTAACTGGGAGTGGGATATAAATGAAACTACAGATCTTTCTGCATCAGCATATTATTCTGTTGGTAGAGGTGGTGGAACTGGAGATATTGGTCGTTTAGGTGGCAACTATGCTAGTAGTTCTAGATTTAGAAATGCAGATACTGGTGAAGTTGAATGGGATGAAATTGTAAAATCAAACTCAGGTCAAGGAGGAAATTGGAGTGGAGGATACAGCTATAATAACGTTGTGGACCAAGCTACTGGCCTTTACATTGTAAATGACCAAGACGAAAGAGTTGATGGAGTTAAAAGAAATGGTTTTGTAAGAAGAGCTTCTGTAAATTCTCACAACTTTGTTGGAACTTTAATCAATCTTAAAAAACAACTTTCTAACAAACTTACCTTAGACTTTGGAGTTGACTTAAGAAACTATAGAGGAATCCACTACAGAAGACTTGATCATCTTTTAGGTGCCGATGGATATAGAGACTTTGACAATGTAAACTATTCTGGTGGAAGTGCGGTAAGAACAACCACTTACAGCTCTAATTTAGGTGAGCTTTGGAATGTATTTAGAGATACAGATGATGAAGAAAAAATAGATTATCACAATGACGGTTTTGTTAGATGGAGTGGGGTGTTTGGACAGCTTGAATATAAAAATGATAATATTTCTGCTTTTGTACAAGGAGCTGTTTCTAACCAAGGCTTCCAAAGAGAAGAATTTTTCCTTGAAACTCCTGGCAATCAAAAGACTGACTGGAAAAACATTTCTGGAGGAAACATAAAAGGGGGAATGAATATAAATATAGATGCTAAAAACAACATCTATTTCAACGCGGGTCACTATTCAAAACAACCTAATTTCGATGCAGTTTGGATTAATTTTAGTAATACTTTAAACCCTGATTTAAGAAATGAGAAAGTTGTTGGATTAGAAGCTGGATATGGATACAGATCAGAAAAACTTAGCTTTAACATTAACATATACAAAACAACTTGGGAAGACAGATTCCTTTCTGATGGTGTTCGTGTAGATGGTGTTAATGGAACTGCAAATTACTACGGTATCAAACAAATTCATACTGGATTTGAATTTGATGGTGTTTGGGAACTTAGCCCATTTGTAAAACTTGAAGGAATGTTAAGTTTAGGTAATTACAGATATGGCTCTGATGTTACAGCAAGTGTTTTTGATTCAAGTCAAAATCTTCTTGGAACATCAACTGTATTCTTAGATGGTGTTAAAGTTGGTGATGCAGCTCAAACTACTTCTAGACTAAATTTAGTAGTTACTCCAACAGACTTGTTTAAATTTAATTTAAGTATGTTCTCTGCTTCAGAGCTTTATGCTAACTTCAATCCTGAAGACTTTACAGACCCAAGTGATGAGGCAATGCAGCTTCCCGCATACGAATTATTTGATTTCGGAGCCTCTTATAAATTAAATATTTCTGGAGAAACTATTTACCTTAGAGCTAACATTAATAACATTTTTGACAACTTCTACTTTGCTGAATCTAGTGACAATAGATTGGCTGGTCCTGGAGACTCTACATATTTAGGAGTTAATACTAGTAATAGAGTGTTCCCTGGATGGGGAAGAACTTGGAACGTAGGATTTACTTACAGATTCTAGTTTTAAATTAAAATATCCACAAAAAAGCCTCTTTTTAAAAGAGGCTTTTTTATTTTAAGTCCTTTAGATTAAGTTGGATAGTAGTTCTGTCTTTCCAATTATTTTCCTCTATTGTATAAGCAGCAGAAAAATTTGATTTATTTTCAAGTAAGCTAAACTTTGATGTAAACCAAAAACCAATTGACGAGAAAACAGTCTTTTTGTCTTGAGTTAAATTTAATTTTATATGCTCTTTGTCTTTCCCAAGTTCAAATGGTTTCCCCTTGAGAGAAATGTTTTCAGTTAAAAAAATAGGTGATTTATTTCCGGTTCCAAAAGGTTCGAATTGCTTTAAAATTCTAAAGAACTTTGGAGTAATTTGATCAAAATTAATTATCGATTCTATATTAAGTTCTTGTTCAATTACTTTTTCTTTCTGTGAATTCTCAACAGCACTTTCAAATGCTTCTTTAAACAACTGCAGATTTTCATTTTTAATAACAAGCCCAGCTGCATATTTATGCCCCCCATACTGTTCAAGGATATGACTACAGCTTTCTAATACAATGTTTAAATCAATTTCTTTTATAGACCTTAGTGACGCGCTTAGCATTCCATTCGATGAGTCTGTAAAGACAGCTGTGGGTTTATAAAATTTATCTACAAGACGAGATGCAACAATTCCTATAACTCCCTTGTTCCAATTTGAGGAATAAACAACAATTGAACTTTTATTTTTGGATTGCTCAGCCTGATTAACGGCTTGTTCTGTCATTTCTTTTTCTAATAATTTTCTTTTGGAATTTAGAAGTTCTAATTCATTTGATAATTGATCACTTTCTTGTTGATCGGTGGACATAATAAGCTTCAAGGCTTTATTTGCATGATTAATTCTTCCTGCTGCATTTATTCTTGGAGCTACATGAAACATTAAGTCACTTATTATGTATTCTTTCTTAGGTTTTAACTTAAGTAGGCTATAAAGTCCTGGTTTGGGGTTTGAGTTTATGATTTGTAAGCCTAAAAAAGACATTATTCTATTTTCACCAGTTAAGGGCACAACATCAGCGGCAATAGCAAGAGAAACTAAATCCATATAATAGATTAGATCTTTGTTTAATGATAAAGATGTATTAATTGCTTGAATTAGCTTAAAGCCTACTCCACAACCACAAAGGTCTTTATAAGGATAAGAACAATCATTTCTTTTAGGGTTTAATATTGCTGTTGCATTTGGTATTTTATCGTCAGGGCTGTGGTGATCACATATAATGAATTCAATATTATTTTCTTTGGCATAATTGACTTGCTTGAATGCTTTGATTCCACAGTCCAAAGCAATGATTAATTTAATTTCACTTGATTTAGCAAGATCTATTGCATTAAAAGAAATACCATATCCTTCACTAACTCTATCTGGGATATATTCAATCACTGAAAGGCCTGCTGCTGATTGTAAAAACATAGAAAGTAGAGCTACTGAGCAAGTGCCATCTACATCATAGTCTCCAAAAATCATAATCTTTTCCTTTTTTTCAATAGCAGTCTTAATTCTTGATGTTGCTTCAATCATATCTTTCATCAAAAAAGGGTCATGAAGTTTCTCGAAATTTGGTCTAAAAAAATCTTTGGCCTGTTCAAAAGTTGTAACTCCTCTTTTTACAAGCATTGATGAAAGAACAGTAGAAATATTTAACTCTCTTGCTAGGCTGTCGATAACTTTAGTTTCAGAATTCTTATTTATAGTCCACTTCATTTAGATGCTTTATATCCTTCAACAATAACTACTATCTCTCCTTTAATTGACTTTTTGGTTAAAGATTCTAAAACATTGTGAATAGTTCCTCTAATTGTTTCCTCATATATTTTAGTTAGTTCTCTGGAAATAGAAACTTTTCTGTTTGATCCAAAATGAATCAAAAAATCATTGAGAGTTTTTAAAATTTTGTGAGGAGATTCGTAAAAAACCATAGTTCGTTCCTCCTTAGAAAGTATTTCTAATCTTGTTTTTCTTCCTTTTTTTACCGGTAAAAATCCTTCAAAAATAAATTTATCACTAGGAATTCCACTGTTAATAAGAGCAGGAACAAATGCTGTTGGGCCTGGTAAACAATCAATTTCTATGTTGTTTTGAATACAGGTTCTGACAATTAAATATCCTGGATCTGAAATTCCTGGTGTTCCAGCATCTGAAATTAAAGCAACTTTAGTTCCGCTTTTAATTTTTTCTATTATAATATCAACTTCTTGGTGTTCATTAAATTTATGATGAGATCTCAGTGGTGTTTCAATTTCATAATGAACAAGTAGTTTTTTGCTTCTTCTGGTGTCTTCACATAATATTAGATCCACATCTTTTAAAACATTAATTGCACGTAACGTAATATCATCAAGATTTCCTATGGGAGTTGGAACAATATATATTTTTGCCATGTTGAATTAAATTTAGGACATTTGTCTAGTCTTTAAAGTTAATTACTTTATAACGGTTTGCAATAAATAATTAGTAGATGAATTCTAGCGATACTTTTAAAGGAAAAATTGAGGTGATTTGCGGTTCGATGTTTTCGGGTAAAACTGAAGAATTAATAAAAAGGTTAAAAAAAGTTGAATTAAATGGTTTAAAATATATCGTATTTAGGCCTAAGCTTGATTCTAGAAATCCCGAGAATAAAATTATTTCTCACGCAAAAAGTGAAATTTCTGCATCAATAGTTTCCTCAGCTGAAGAAATTTTGAAATTATCAAAGGAATATTCGGTTATTGGAATTGATGAAGCTCAATTTTTTGATCGATCTATTGTGGAAGTCTGTAACACACTTGCTAATCAGGGAGTTAGAATTATAGTTGCTGGATTAGATATGGATTATGAAGGAAATCCTTTTGGCCCAATGCCTTTCTTAATGGCATGTGCAGAAGAAGTTACAAAAGTTCATGCTATTTGTGTTGAAACTGGAAATCCTGCAGGATATAGTTTTAGAAAGAATGAAAGCAATGACTTGGTTTTAATTGGTGAGGAAAAAGAATATTCTCCTCTTTCAAGAGAGGTGTTTTTTAAAAAAATGGCTAAAAGAAAAGAACAATAATGGCAGTAAAAGAAACTACCATCGAAATAAAACTTCAAAACTTAAAGTCAAATTTTAAGTTTTTAAAATCCAAAATTAATACTGATACGAAATTTATGGCCGTTGTAAAGGCATTCTCTTATGGTTCCGACTCTTTAATAATCTCAGAAGAACTTGAAAAAAATGGAGTAGATTATTTAGCAGTAGCATACGTCCGTGAGGGAATTTCCTTGAGAAAGGGAGGAATTAAAATTCCTATTTTGGTGCTGCATCCTCAAGAGGAAGATTTTAATGATATTATTAATTATTCTCTTGAACCAAGTATATATTCATTTAGGGTGTTAAATCTTTTCTTTAAATCTCTCTCTGAAAAAAATATTAAAAAATATCCCTATCAAATAAAATTCAATTCAGGATTAAATAGACTAGGCTTTTCTGAAAATGATGTAAAACAACTATGTGATAAGATAAAAAACAACATACCAAATTATATTTTCTCTCACCTAGGAGCTTCAGAAGATCTTAATGAAACTATCTTCACTAGAAAACAAATTGCTGAATTTGAATTAATTTCTGAAAAAATTGAAAAACAATTAGGGCTTACAATTAAAAAACATTTGCTTAATACGTCTGGAATTCTAAATTATTCAAATTACCAATACGATATGGTTAGATCTGGAATTGGTTTATACGGTTTTGGTAACGATGTTAAATTCAAAACTGATTTAAAGCCAGTTTTAACTTTAAAAACTGTAATATCGCAAATTCATCATTTAAATCCAGGGGATTCAGTCGGATACAACCTTGGATATACTGCAAAAGAAAATACTGTTATTGCAACACTTCCAATTGGACATGCTGATGGAATTGGAAGGCAGTATGGAAAAGGAGTTGGGGAATTGGTTATTGCAAAACAAAAAGTTAAAATAGTTGGAAATGTCTGTATGGATATGCTTATGATTGATATCACTGGAGTTAATTGCAATGAAGGAGACGAGGTCATTATTTTTGATGATACTAATTATACAGCTGCAGAGTTTTCTAAAAAAGCAGATACAATTTCATACGAACTGGTAACATCACTTTCTAGAAGAATTAAAAGAAATATTGTTAATTAATGTTTCATTTATAACTTTTTGTTTTAAAATTGACTTATTTTTTTGAACTCTAAAAAGAAACCTTTTTTATACATATTTTTGGGTAAAATTTATAAAAAATGAAATTAGCAGTTGTAGGTGCAACCGGAATGGTTGGAACAGTTATGCTTGATGTATTAAAGGAAAGAAAATTTCAATATGATGAATTGCTTTTAGTTGCTTCAAAAAAATCTGTAGGTAAACTAATTGATTATTGTGGCGAAAAATATTCATTAATTGATGTGGAAACGGCTATTGAAAAAAAGCCAGATATCGCTATTTTTTCTGCTGGCGGCAATACTTCTTTAAAATGGGCTCCAAAATTTGCAGAAATTGGTACTGTAGTTATTGACAACTCATCTGCATGGAGAATGGATCCTTCAAAAAAATTAATTATACCTGAAATCAACGGCGATTTAATTTCAAAAAAAGATAAGATTATTGCAAATCCCAATTGTTCAACCATACAGATGTTGATGGCTCTTGCTCCTATTCATAATAAATTTGGAATAAAAAGAGTTATTGTATCAACTTATCAATCCATAACTGGAACTGGAGTTAAAGCTGTTAGACAGTTAGAAAATGAATATAATAATATTAAGGGTGAAATGGCTTATAATTATCAAATACATCAAAATGCTATTCCACAATGTGATGATTTTTTAGACAACGGCTATACAAAAGAAGAAATGAAGTTGTCAAACGAAACTAATAAAATTCTTGATCCTGATATTAAAGTAAGCGCTACAGCTGTTAGAATTCCAGTAATGGGAGGACATAGTGAATCAGTAAATTTGGAACTCAATAAAAGTTTTGATATTGGTGAAATAACTAGCCTTTTAACAGATACTGAAGGTGTTACTGTAAAAGATGATATATCAAATTTCGAATATCCAATGCCTTTTTATTCAAAAAACCAAGATGAAGTATTTGTTGGAAGAATAAGAAAAGATTTTTCCCAAGAAAATTCACTCAATATGTGGATTGTAGCAGATAATTTAAGAAAGGGTGCTGCAACTAATGCTGTTCAAATCGCTGAGAAAATTACTAAAGATTTCTTTTAAACTATTGAATTTCAAAAGTTTCCATGAACTTAGTTGTATAATCACCTTTTACATAAGCTGGATCATCCATTAATTGTCTATGAAAAGGAATTGTGGTTTTTATTCCATCAATAATAAATTCATCAAGTGCTCTTCTCATTTTATCAATAGCCTCCTCTCTTGTTTGTGATGTAACGATTAACTTTGCAATCATAGAGTCATAATTTGGGGGAATAACATATCCGCTGTAAACATGTGTATCTAATCTTACTCCGTGACCTCCAGGCAAATGAAGATTTGTAATCTTTCCAGGTGATGGTCTAAAATTATTGTATGGATCTTCTGCATTAATTCTACATTCTATTGAATGAAGTTTTGGAAAATAATGATTCCCTGAAACTTTAATACCAGATGCAACTTTTATTTGTTCTCTTATTAAATCATAATCAATAACCTCTTCAGTTATGGGATGCTCAACCTGAATTCTAGTATTCATTTCCATAAAATAAAAGTCTCTATTTTTATCAACTAAGAACTCAACAGTACCAGCACCCTCGTATTTAATATACTCTGCTGCTTTTACTGCAGCCTCTCCCATCCTTTTTCTTAGATCATTGGTCATAAACGGAGATGGAGTTTCCTCAGTAAGCTTTTGATGCCTTCTTTGTATAGAGCAATCTCTTTCTGACAAATGACATGTTTTTCCTGATTTATCAGAAACTATTTGAATTTCAATATGTCTAGGGTTCTCAACAAATTTCTCCATATACATACCGTCATTTCCAAAGGCAGCTTTTGCTTCTTGTTTAGCGCTTTCCCATAAATCTAAAAACTCTTCTTCACTCCAAACGGCCCTCATTCCTTTTCCTCCTCCACCTGCTGTGGCTTTAATCATGACTGGATAACCTATCTTCTTTGCTATTTTCTTTGCTTTATCAAAGGATTCGATCAAACCTTCAGAACCTGGAATGGTTGGAACTCCAGCAGCCTTCATGGTTGCAATGGCAGATGCTTTATCTCCCATTTTATCAATCATTTTTGCAGAGGCTCCAATAAACTTTATTTTATGTTCATCGCATATTTTTGAAAACTTGGAATTTTCAGAAAGAAATCCATAACCTGGATGAATTGCGTCAGCATTAGTAATTTCAGCTGCAGCAATAATATTGGGAATTTTAAGGTATGAGTCTGAACTATTAGCTGGGCCAATACAAACTGCTTCATCTGCAAATTTTACATGTAAACTTTCTTTATCCGCAACCGAATATACAGCCACTGTTTTAATGCCCATTTCTTTACATGTTCGAATAATTCTTAAGGCTATTTCACCTCTGTTGGCAATTAATATCTTTTTAAACATAAATAAGTGTTTATTATGATGGATCAACTAAAAATAGGGGTTGATCAAATTCTACTGGTGATGCATCCTCAACTAAAATTTTAACAATTTTTCCAGAGCATTCAGACTCAATCTCATTAAATAGTTTCATCGCCTCAACAACACACAACACACTTCCTTCACTTATGCTGTCGCCAACTTCAACAAAATTTGGCTTATCCGGAGAAGGTTTTCTGTAAAAAGTTCCAATTATTGGAGACTTAATAGTTATTAAGCCCTCATCTTCTTTAGAGGATATAGCCTCATTATTTTCTGCGTTTTGTAATTCTACCACTGGTTCGTTTTGAACTGGGGCTGAATAAACTACTTGAGGATCACTTTGAACAATTGATGGGGTTTTCCCTGTCTTTACACTAAGTTTTAAATCCTTTGATTCAATTTTTACTTCACTAACGCCAGACTTGGCTACAAACTTGATTAACTGTTGAATTTCTTTAATATTCATAATAAAATTGTTATTGGTTATAGGCCCACTTTAAAAACATAGCTCCCCATGTGAAGCCAGCTCCGAAAGAGGCAAAAATAATATTATCTCCTTTTTTAAATTTTGATTCGTAATCATGAAGCAAAAGTGGAATAGTTGCTGCTGTAGTGTTTCCATACCTGCTAATATTCATTAAAACCTTGTCATCTTCTATTCCCATCCTGTTTGATGTAGCATCAATAATTCTCTTATTTGCTTGGTGAGCTACTAAAAAACTCACATCGGATTTAGTCAATCCATTTCTCATCATTATTTGATCAGCAGCATTAGACATGTTAGATACTGCATGCTTAAATACATTTTTCCCATCTTGATAAATGAAATGTTTTTTTGACATTACTGTTTCATTAGTAGTTGGGTTTATTGAACCTCCTGCTTCAATCCTTAACAAATCTCTATTAGATCCGTCTGACCTTAAATATTCATCTTGAACTCCAAGGCCATTGGTGTTTGGTTCTAATAAAACTGCTCCAGCTCCATCTCCAAAAATGATACATGTATTTCTGTCTTGATAATCAACTATTGAAGACATCTTATCTGCTCCAATAAGTAAGACTTTTTTATATCTCCCAGACTCAATAAAAGCTGATGCAGTTGACATACCATATAAAAAACCTGAACAAGCAGCATTAATATCGTAACCAAAAGCATTTGAAGCACCAATTTCAGAAGCAACATAAGCCGCAGTAGCGGTTGCATGCATGTCAGGAGTTATAGTTGCTACAATAACCAGATCTATTTCAAGGGGATTAATTTGTTTTTTTTCAATTATTACATTGGCTGCTTTTATGGCCATGTAAGAAGTTCCTATTCCTTTGTCTAGAATTCTGCGTTCCTTAATTCCTGTCCGTGTGGTTATCCAATCATCGCTAGTATCAACGATTTTTTCTAAATCAGAATTGCTTAGTATTGTTTCTGGCAAAAAACATCCAACAGATGTTATTGAAGCATATAATTTTTTCAAACTAGTTGATTAAAATTTGATCAAAAATGACAAAAAATTAACAAAAAATGATAAAAATTGACAAAAAATTGACGAAAAAGACTAAAAAAGAGTCTTTTTTAAATTATGCCTCTGCTTCGGCAGTGTTGTCAATTAAAACTTTTCCTCTGTAGTATAGTTTACCTTCGTGCCAATGAGCTCTGTGATATAAATGAGCTTCACCTGTTGTTTTGCAAGTAGCTATTTGAGATTCTGAAGCTTTATAATGAGTTCTTCTTTTATCTCTTCGAGTTTTAGATATTTTTCTCTTTGGATGTGCCATAATTTTAAATTAAGTCTTTTAATTTATCCCATCTGGGATCGGTTTTTTTATTTTGTCTATGAACATTTTCCTCATATCTCCTAAGAGCATTTAATGTTTCTGATTCTAAAGTTCCGTTTTCAACACCTGGATGAATGATTTTAATTGGCAAAGATAATATTATCATTTCATATAAATAATGTGAAACGTTAATTTGTGAAACTCCATTAGGTAGAATCAAAAATTCTTCATTATCACAAATCTTTTCTGAACTAAACTTTACAACTAAATTCATTTCGTTTTTTTGGGGAAAATCAAAAGGTTCGTTAGAAACGTGACAATTTAGATTAATGCTTCCCTTAGAGCAAAAATTTAACTCTAATAAGTTTGACTTTTTATTTAATAGAATCTTTGTTGAAATATTACAACTATTAAAATCATTATAATCAAAATGTTCAAAGAACGAATTATCTAAATCAAACTTAAATTCATGCTCTCCTAATTTTAGCCCAGCAAAATTAATCACAAACTGATTTAAAAAATGCATAATACAAAGTTTGAGGCTGCGAATATAAGAAATATTATAATTGTAAAAGACTATTTACTAGACCTTTTAGATCCTGATATTGGTTGAGAATTGGTCTTTAATTTCTCATACAGCTTTCTTGAATTAAATATATCAATAGCAGAATAAATAGCCTTTTTAAATGAACTTGAATCAGCAATACCTTTACCGGCAATATCATATCCGGTCCCATGATCAGGTGAGGTTCTTATTTTATCTAGTCCCGCTGTGTAGTTGACACCCTCTCCAAAAGAGAGTGTTTTAAACGGAATTAAGCCTTGATCATGATATATAGCTAAAACAGCGTCATACTTCTTGTAAGACCCTGATCCAAAAAAACTATCACTTGAGAACGGGCCAAAGACAAGATCTCCAGTTTTTGAAATTTCGATTAATGAAGGCTTCAAAATATCTTTATCGTCGTTTCCAATTATACCACCATCTCCGACATGTGGGTCAATTGATAAAAATGCTATTTTAGGTTTTTGTATTTTAAAGTCCTTAATTAAAGAATTTTTTAAAATTGAATGTTTAAGCATTATTAATTCTTTATTAATGCTAGAATGAATATTTTTAATTGGAATATGATCGGTTATTAGCCCTACTTTTAAGCCGTCAGATATCATAAACATTAAACTTTCTCCTTCAAGGATTTTTGCTAAATAATCAGTGTGTCCTGGAAAATCAAAATTTTCATTTTGAATATTATTTTTATTTATTGGTGCTGTTACTAAAACATCTATTTTACTTTTAGACAACCAATAAACGGCTTCCTTTAAAGATAAATATGATATGTTTCCAGACTCTGAACACTGTTCTCCAAAATTTGTTTTAAACGGCTTTTCCAAGACGTCAACAACATTAACTTTTCCGTTTACTGGAATACTTTTGTTTTTTAACTTGATAAAATCAAGTTCAAGGTCAAAATGTTTCATTTGATCTGTAAGAAGTTGTTCATTACAAAATAGAACTGGAGTGAAAAGCTTAAGATTTCTTTTATCACTTAATGTTTTTAGTATAATCTCAATTCCAATTCCATTTGGGTCTCCACATGAAAGTCCGACTAAAGGCAAAGATTTATTACTCACTATAATCTCTTTATTTATTACTAATTTTGAAGATAAATTAAAGATATAAATTTATACTCATGTTTACTGGAATAATTGAAAACCTTGCTAAAATAATTTCTATTAAAAAATCTAAAAGTAATCTTGATATTACACTTTCTTCATCATTAACCTCTGAGTTTAAAATAGACCAAAGTATTTCTCACAATGGAATTTGTTTAACCGTTATTAATATTGATGGAAATAACTATACAGTTACGGCAATTGAGGAAACAATCAATAAAACCACAATCAATAGTTGGAAAAAAGGAGATTTTGTAAATCTTAAAAGAGCCATGAAGCTTGGTGACAGACTTGACGGTCATATGATACAAGGACATATTGACCAAATAGGCACCTGTGTTGATGTTACAACGAAAGATGGTAGTTGGGAATATGCAATTCAATATGAAAAGTCTGAAAACCTTACTGTTGAAAAAGGATCAATTGCAGTAAATGGAGTTAGCTTAACAGTAATTGACTCAAAGACCAACTCTTTTAAAGTAGCTATAATTCCTTATACTTATGAGCATACTAATTTTAAAACTTTAAGAAAAGGTGATTTGATAAATCTTGAGTTTGATATTCTTGGTAAATACTTGTATAAAATGTCTAAAAACTACCTAAGTTAATTACATCTTTAAAATCCAACTCAAGGGATTTAAAGCTGTGGTTCTTTTAAAAATACTAAACTGAATTGATGATTCACCTGTTGAACTATTTGTAAATACCTCTCCAATAACTTCTCCAGATTGCAAATCATCTCCTTTGGCAACATAAACTTTATATAGATTTTTATAAGCAGTTATATAATTTCCGTGTTGAATCAAAATTGTAGGATTGCTACCTTTAAACCTTAAAACAGATAAAACTTTTCCTTTGAAAACTGTTTTTACTTTGGCAGATTTTTCGGTGGCTATTACAATTCCATTACTCTTAATTTTAGCTGTTTTTACCACAGGATGAGGTTGAGTACCAAACTTTTGAATAACCACTCCTCTTGAAACTGGCCAAGGTAATTTTCCTTTGTTTAGTTCAAAGTTTTTTTCAAGAGCAATTGCTTCAGGTGTTAAAGTAAATGAATCAGATTTTTCTTTACTCTTGTTGGAGGCTGCAATTGCATCTCGAATTAGTTTATCAATTTGTTTATCAATTCTAGTTCTTTCTCTCTGTTTTGCTAAAATATTTTTTTTATATTTTTTTTCTTCCTTTCTTAGCCGAAAAGCGATTTCGTCAGCTTGTTTTTTCTCATTTTCAAGACTTTTTTGAGTCAAGCGATTATCGTTTAAAAGCTGCTGTTTTATTTGTTTTCTTTCATTTAATTCTTCCTTGACTTTATTCAACTCTTCTGAAAGCTTTAAAATTTTGTTAGCTTGTGCTTTTCTGTAAACAGCATATTGTTTTATGTATTGTGTTCTTTTAAAGGCCTGAAAGAAAGTCTCAGAGGATAAAACAAACATTAGTCTGTTTTTGCCTGACCTTGCCTTATAAGATTGTAAAATCAATTCTTTATAAGCGCTTCTAACTTGGCTTAATTCTATTGAAAGCTGATCTTGTTTTTTTTGATTTTCTTGTAAATCTTTGTTGAGTAAATTGATTTGTTTATTTGTAAGTTTAATAAACTCTTGTTTTCTTTCAATTTTAAGGGTTAATTTTTCAATATCTGAAAATGTCTCTGCCTTTTGTTTCTTGTTTTTAAATAATAACTCATTAATCTGATTTAATTCCTTTTGAATTGCTGCCTTTTGGCTTTCAAGTTGTTTTCTAGTTGTTTGAGATAGAATAAGCTGAGAAAACATTAATAAACAAAAAATAGAGACGCTAAGTTTTGTTATTCTTTTCACAGCTATAAATTAATTTTATTATATCCTGATGGAATTTTAAATGGAAAAGAAATTCTTTCATTTATTCTACTAACTTTAGTTTTCATCTCAAACTTAATCGACTTGTCATTATTTTTAGTAGTTATGGTTACAAATTGAGGAATGTTATTACTCTCAAATTTTTTATAATTTTCATAATTTACTGTTAGTATTTCTCCTTTTTTACTTTCAAAAGACTGTTTTTTTAAAGTGAACTTATCAGGATTAAAGTAATATGTTTTGGTTATTTTATTTTTGCGGTCATAAGACTTTAAAATATATTGTGAATTGCTTGATAACTTAGATACTTTTCTTTTATTGAACATAACTGGTTGTCCTAAAATTAAATTCTGAATAGATTGAAGAGATAAATTATAATTAAGAATCTCAGAAATATATTTATAATCTCCTTTATAAAAAGATTTATTTAGTTTTTCATAAAACAACATTTCATTTTTAGTAAACATTCCTTTAAATAAAGGCACCAATAAAGAACCACTTATAAGAATTTTGTCATTCTTTTTTATTCTTAGAGAGATGTTAAATTGACTTTTTCTATTATTATCGATAATGGTTGTTTGTGACCTTAATAATAAATATGTAAAATTTAATTTATTGTTCTCTATGTTTTCAATGATTTTTGGTGTTGGTAGTGGCTTAAAAGTAACAGAAGAGTTTGATTTCTTTGCCAGTCCACAGCTTGAAATTAAAAAAAATAAGAATAAAAACTTTCGCATTGTAAGCAAGTTAAATTAACTCACTGAAATCTCCAATATTTACTGATTTATAATTTCCATCATATTTACAATTGTTCCCAATCATAGAGTTTTCAATATTTGCGTTTTTTACAATTGAGCATTCTCCGATGATTGAATTTCTAACCAACGAGTTTTTTATTGTAGCTCCTCTGTATAATGAGACATATGGGCCAACTGTTGAGTTTTCAATTACTACATCTTTATCAATAAAAACAGGTTCAATGATATTTGAATCAATTGATTTAAGATCATTCGAAACAAGTTGTTTTTTGTCTTTATGGTGAAACTCTAACATTTTTTTATTTGAAAAAATTGAGCTTTTTACATTTCCACAATCAAGCCATTCAGTTACTTTTCCGGCCTTAAAAACTCTTCCATTATTGATCATTTTCAATAAACCATCGTTAATTTGATACTCTCCAGAATGTATGATTTTTTCTTTAATTACATTTTGGAGTTGTTTTTTTAATTGGGAAGCATCTTTAAAATAATACATTCCTATTACAGCTAAGTTTGAGATATTGTTTTTTGGTTTTTCGACTAAATCAATAATATTTCCATCTGAGTTGAGCTTAACAACCCCATAAGCTTCGGGGTTTTCTACTTCTTTAGTCCATATTACAGCATCCGCATCTTTTTCAAAGCTTTCAGAAAATCTTATCAAGGTATCTGGATAGATAACCATTGCTTTTCCGCTAAGCGAATCAGCTGCACACATAATTGCATGACCAGTACCTAATGGTTCAAGCTGACGATATATAGTTGCTTTTGCATCAAATTTAAAAGCAAGACTTTTTAGCTTACTAATAATTTTATTTCCAAAAAAAGATTTGTCACCAACAATAAATGCCATTTCTTCAATTGGTTCATTAGCTAATTTAACAGCGTCCTCAACAAGCTGATCCAAAATACTTTTTCCTGCAATTTTTACAAGAGGTTTCGCAGTTGTAAGTGTATGAGGTCTGAGTCTTGATCCTCTTCCTGCCATTGGTATAATTAGTTTCATCTCTTTATTTTAAGCCTGTACTACCAAACCCTTTTATGCCTCTTTCTGTCTGGTCTATTATTTTTACTTCTTTAATTTCAACTTGTTCATGCTTGGAAATTACAATTTGTGCGATTCTATCACCAGATGTAATCAAAAAATTTTCACTTGATAAATTTATCAAAATCACACCAATTTCACCTCTATAGTCAGCATCAATTGTTCCTGGTGAGTTAAGAACAGTTATTCCTTTTTTCAAGGCAAGACCACTTCTTGGTCTAACCTGAATTTCATATCCTTTTTCTAATTGGGCATAAAGACCAGTTTTTATAAGTCTTCTTTCTAGTGGTTTTAAATTAATTGGAGTTTCAATAAATGCCCTTATGTCCATTCCTGCTGAAAGCTCAGTCTCGTACTTAGGGAGAATATTGTTTGATTTATTAACAATTTTCAAAACCATCTCTCAAAAATAATGGTTTAAAATTAATTATTTAGAGCTTCTGCTCCACCAACTATTTCTAAAATTTCATTTGTAATTGAAGCTTGTCTGGCTTTGTTGTATGTTAATTTAAGCTCATCTCTAAGCTCAGAGGCATTGTCAGTGGCTTTATGCATGGCTGTCATTCTTGCGCCATGTTCACTAGCAAAAGAATCTCTAATAGCTTTAAAAAGTTGCATTTTTAAAGATTTAGGGATCAAAGTGTTGGCTATACTTTCTAAAGAAGGCTCAAATATGTAATCTAAGTTTTCTGAGCCTTCACTTTCATTTATTGGAATAGGAAGGAATTGTTCAGATTTGATTATTTGAGTTGCAGCGTTTTTAAAAGAATTGTACACAATCTCAATGTGGTCGTATTTTTTTGAAACAAAAAACTCAATTAATTGATCAGCTATTTGAGAAACATTTTCATAGTTTAAGTCTTCAAAAACTTCACTGTTATTTTGAATTATAGTATCTGTTTTAGACAAGGTATCGTTAATTTTTTTCCCAATAGTTAAAAAATCAATTTTTGAGCTTTTGAATTTCTGTTGTGTTTTAAACACAGCTATTTCTTTAGAAATATTGGCATTAAAAGCTCCACATAAACCTCTATTTGAACTAATTGCAACAACTAAAACATTACTAAGTTCTCTACTTTCTGTATAGGATTTGCTTGTTGAGCCACTAGCTCCACTAAAACTTTTCATTAATTCTGAAAGTTTTGTTGAATATGGTCTCATAGCAGTAATTGCATCTTGAGCTTTTTTTAATTTAGCGGCAGAAACCATTTTCATAGCACTAGTTATCTGCATTGTCGATGAAACAGATCCTATTCTAATTCTAATTTCTTTTAGGTTTGCCATTTATTTTCTGTTAGTAAGTTGAGCTTAATTCTTCAGCTGTTTTGGTTAAAACATCTACAACATCATCAGTCAATTTCCCTAACTTAATTGTTTCCATAGTCTTTTTATGTTTTGTATTTAAGAAGTCTATGTACTTTCTTTCAAATTCTTTTACTTTATCAACTGGAACTTTTCTTAATAAATTCTTTGATCCCGCAAAAATGATTGCTACTTGATCTTGAACAGTAAAAGGATCGTTTTGAGCTTGTTTTAAAATTTCAACATTTCTTTTACCCTTTTCAATTACATTTAATGTAGCGTCGTCAAGGTCAGAACCAAATTTTGCAAAAGCTTCGAGCTCTCTAAATTGAGCTTGGTCTAATTTTAAAGTACCTGAGACCTTTTTCATTGATTTAATTTGAGCAGACCCTCCAACACGTGAAACTGAAATACCAACGTTAATAGCGGGTCTTACACCAGAGTTAAACAGATTTGACTCTAAGAATATTTGGCCATCAGTAATTGAAATTACATTTGTAGGAATGTAAGCTGAAACATCCCCTGCTTGAGTTTCAATAATTGGAAGTGCAGTTAATGAGCCACCTCCTTTGACAATTGATTTTAATGAGTCAGGTAAATCATTCATATCTTTAGCTATATCGTCATCAGCTATTACCTTTGAAGATCGTTCAAGTAATCTAGAATGTAAGTAAAATACAT
>Ga0255773_10002288_pt1 | contig 18014 bp, 8 predicted proteins | sample 011ome_17_FD_179971 | JGI IMG/M metagenome (GOLD analysis project Ga0255773, IMG submission 179971) | Coastal salt marsh microbial communities from the Groves Creek Marsh, Skidaway Island, Georgia - 011502XT metaG (version 2) | ecosystem: Environmental > Aquatic > Marine > Intertidal zone > Salt...
GGTGTTTTTTTTTTTCATTTTTTTCAAAAAAGACACAAACGCCAATTTTTTTTCCTTTGTGTGTTCACATCTCATTCAACATCTTAGTAGTAGTTCATCTGGCGATGAAGATTGACGCCTTTACCGTCTACGACGCGTTGTTTTCCTCCTCCTCCGACGATGACTGGATGGATGATTGGATGGATGATTGGATGGATGATTGGATGTTGTTTTCCTCCTCCTCCGACGACGACGATTGGAGTAGTGAAGCGAGCGATGAAAACGATGAGAGGAGTGAGAGCGATGTTGAAAACGAAAAGCTGCAACAAGCGAAAAAACAGAAGAGAGTTCCGCAAAACGAGCAGCCGAGTATAACTCCGCCGAAAGGACCGCAACCGAAGAAAACGCCCAAGTGCGCGATATGTCTGGATGAGATAGAAAAGCCGACGGCGAATAAGTGTGGACACGTGTATTGCGATCAGTGCATACGGGAGTGGATTCGAGCGCAGAAGACAAAGTCCAGATGTCCTCAGTGCAGGAAGAAGGTGGGTTTGAGCGGGTTGACGAAATTGATATTAGACGATTAATAGTAGAAAGAAGCAAAAAGAGAAGCGAACGAAATACACAATACATACAATATATATTACACGCGCGAACAACAACAACATTATACAAAGAATTTAAAGAATATTACGAAGAAGAAGGGGAGAAGAACAGATCGCGAGAGTTTCGATAACACGCCTCCGCGACGTCTTCGTAGGACGTTTCTTTACATCCGGCGACGATTTCGCACACCGTCGCGATTTGACACGGTTCGCTGCGGTCTTTAATCATCGAGCCTTTTTGCCATTTTTTCGGTTTCACCGGTGTGCCGAACAGAGTCTGGATTCGATTACTGTTTTCTCCTCCTTCCAAAAATGTGTTCCCAAAGTGCGTTTTTTTGACGGCGCACCACGGCGCGTCCGTTTCCAAGAGCATGCGATCGAGCGGGATGGATTGGACCACGTTAACGTTCTCTTCCGTTTTCAGCGAACACCCGTTGACGCCGATATATATCTTATCGTCCAGCGCTAACAATTCTTCGAATTCTTCTCGAGTTCCCGTGAACGAGTGCACGACGGCTCCTTTTCTCAAGTGCTTTACGTTCCTCTTCAAAATCTCGTAAAAATCCTCCCTCGAGTTTCTCGAGTGCAAAAACAAAGGCAAATCAAACTCCTTCGCCAACTCGAATTGAAATTGAAAATACTTCTTCTGCGTCTCTTTCTCGCAGAAATGCAACCGATCGTAATCTAATCCGCACTCGCCAATCGCTTTAACGACGTCCGCGTTCTCTCGAACGACCGTTTTCAGCGCTTCTAAATACCGTTCGGGCGAGCCGTCGTACTTTTCCTCAAACTCGTCGCACCTGGTCGGATGCACGCCGACCGTGCTGTACATCTTCGGAAACACCCCTTCGCTACCATCCTCATCATCATCAGCCCCTTCTCGGTCATCATTTGATATACTATTACTACTCTTCCTAAAACTCTTTTCGTTCCACATCCGACACTTGCTCGCCGCCGCTTTCGCCTCCTCCAAAGTTCCCGCGGTGACTAAAATCTCCCTCACGCCCACTCGTTTCGCTCGCTCCAAAACGTCCTCCGAATCCTCCGGATGCGACTGCACTTGCGAGCCGAAGTAAAAACCGTCGAACGTCGAGGGTGAGGCGGAGACTAAATTCGCCCCGATGTCGCAAAACTTCACATCGGGCATTTTGATGTTTTTGTTGTTCACGTTGTTCACAGAAGAACGAGCAGCGGACGACGACAGAAACGACAGAAACGACGACCTCGCGCGGGAGCAACACCTCTTCTTCAGAGGGGAAGCGCGACAAAAACGAGCAGCGGCAGTGACAACGCACGGAGGAAGTCCTGCTCGCATGTGAGATAAAAAATGAAGAGAAAAAGTCTTATACGTATAGGGGAGCTTTATAGTTAAAAGGGGAAATGCAATTTAAGCAACGTGTCTCTCTCTCTTTCTCTCTCTTTAATCTAAGAACGAGTTATCTTCTCATTGCCTCTTGACTTGTTCGTATTGAACGTATTGAACGTATTGTTCGTCCGTTGGTTCTGGACACCCTTTTTCGAGCAAGTAGTTTTCGCACTCGGGGTGCTTGAAGTAACGAGCCTCGGCGATGTATTCCCAGTCGTTACGAGGCGCTTTCGCCTCTTCGACTAAGTATTTGAGGCAATCGAGGCGGCCGTTCCTTGCAGCGGTTGCCACGCAATAATTGAGGTTCAAATTATGACTGAGGTTCAAATCATTCAATATCTCTCTTTCTTCAACAAGATATTTCAAGATGTCCACGTGACCACTGCATGCTGCTTGCATTGCCACTTTTGCTTCCATATCTCTCGAAGGTTTCACTTTGTCGACAAGAAATCGAAGACAGTCGAGGTGTCCTTCTACAGCAACTTGTTCAAACGACTTTTTCTTATCACACGGGCAACCATTCGAGAAGCAGTACTTCAGCATCTCGAGATTACCTATAAGTGCTGCCACAGTAATCGTCTTTTCATCCCATTCGCACTGTTTCACTTCTCTCGCCCACTTGAGCAACTCGAGTTTGTTCGTTTCAGCAACTCCCGAGCAAAACGAGGCTTGGTCTATCACATATCCTTCGTTATCTTTCGCTCCCCAGCGTATGTCATTCCACAACCATTCCAAAGTCGAAACGGATGTAAATTCGTAAACAAATACATGTAATCTCGATACGTTTACCCCGGCATACTTAAGCACATCCTGACTCTCACCATTCACCTTTGCAAAGAAAAACCGATCCGTCTCGGTCAATTTCGAAATCACATGCGATACAAAAATATCCTTATGATGCACCACCAAACCGTTCCAAAGAGGCGACGACGAAGAGAGCGAGAGATTCCCCAGTTTCTCCGGTAATGCATTTCCCGCCTCCTTTTCACCCTCGTCCTCGTCTTCGGAAGAAGAAGAAGACGAGTACTTCAGTTGATCCCACTTGGAATAATCAATCACCATTTGCACATGCGCGAGACTTTTTTTTTTTAGCAAAAATTTGAACAAAGAAACGTTTTTTTGAGCGAAACTGCCGCAGAAACAAAACGACCACGAAAAGAAAAAACAACGAGAAACACATACTATAAATATGGACGCTGTGTTCGGGTATTTCGGCGGCGGTTCCTCCGCGCAGTCGAAGAAAAACAAAAGGCTGCAACAACAACAACACGAGCGATCGTCGTTACCGTCTTTACGTCAAGGGCACCAGAAATCGTTGTCGTTTGGCGTTGACGATGATTTTGATGATGATGACGAAGATGAGGATGATGATGATGATGAGATTGAAAGGAGTAGCGACGAGGACACGGAGGAGGAAGAGGAGGAGGGAAAAGCGAGCGGGCATAGGAAGAAAAACAAGAAGAACAGTAAGAAGAACGAGAAGAATAAGAAGAACAGTAAAAAACGGAAAGATAAACTGGACGCGTTGCTCGATAACGACGACGAGGAAGATGATTTAGAGGCGGCGGAGGACCAAGCGAAGAGTTTTGAGATGCTGAGAGAAAAATTGGACCAATCGGAACGGTTGCGCGTGTCGGAAATGCGCGAATCGAAACAACGGTTACTGGTGGCGAGGCAACAGTCCGCGGAGTTTTCGAGAATGGTGGCGAAGGATTTGAAGGACATGGAGGAGAAGATTGTAGGAGGGAGTACTAACGACGCGGAAGAGCTTATTGAAATGTTGAAGCAGACGTTGGAGGAGGCGAAAGCGTTTGCGGCGAACGCGACGGAGGAGCAGAAGAGAGCCATACGGGAGGTTGGCGTAGACGCGACGCACGTTATGGCGGCAGACGGAAAAGGAGAAGAAGGAGACGGAAAGGAAGAAGAAGAAGAAGAAGAAAGAGAAGCAGAGGAAGAAGAATTTGATAGAGTTACGGATCAGGTGATGGCGGACGCGAGCGATGTCGCGACGGAGAATATTAATAGGGAGAATAGAAACAACAACAACAACACAGGCGGATTTAAGAAAGGTTTTTTGATGGAGAGAAATCCAAACAACGCGATCGAGGTTGAGATGAAAAAACTGGAAGAGGCAAAGAAGAGGAACGGCGGCGGAGCGAATCCGAGAGAGTCCTTCTTAGAGCGCGCCAAATACATACCGCTGCGATTAGATCACGACGAACGGAAATACTTGCGTTTGTTAGAAGCAGCGTTACACGTGAGCGAGTACACCGACGTTGTTGACGTGCAGTCGTGGTCATCCAGGTCGCAACGAATTGCGAGGATGATTAAAGAGATTTGCGCCATCATGTCCGGTTTAGTCGTGGCTTCGGATTACAGAGCTGGGCAAAAACTCATTCAAGACCGCGAGTTTAAGGACAACGCGAACTTTTTCGGGATGATATTTGAAATCGGAAGGAGGCATAAAATCATGAACCCGGAAAAGATGCGATCGGAGTACGGGAAGATGGTGTATTTGTTACAAGACTCGCAATCGCCAGACGTGAGAGAGATGTTGTCGTTTAAGTTGGTGAGACCGTTGAAAACGGCGTACTGGTTGCTTTCGGAATCTGAAAACGGTTTGGACATGCTCAACGATCCCTTAATGTCTACCGCGACGGCGGAAATCATGCACGAAGGGAAGCCGAGACACGAGGTGCAAAGAGAGATCAAGCAAAAAGAACGCGCCAGGGAAACATTGAGCAAAAAATACGCGGCGAGAGATTTAAGTTCGGAAGACATTTTGCACGTCTTATACTCCATCGCGGACAACAACGCGTACTTGCGCTATAATCGCGACCCGGTTGATGAAATGTTAAAATTTCTGACGGATATGTTCGATCCTAAAACACCCGAGGAAGGGTTCTCGTTGGGCATCTCCACAGGGATGGAGGGCGCGCGCCTATCGCATAATCATGGCAGGCAGTACGCGTATGTTTCTCAATCGCTGATGCTGTGGAGAGAAGTCGCGAACGATATGTTCAAACTCTGGTACTTGGCCGAACACGATTTGTTGCGAGATAACAACCGATACACGTTGCAAAATACCGGTCAAGGTCTCAATCGCGTCCAACATTCGCCGCAAACGTTGAAGTGCATGCATGAGATTTTGCACAGATGTCAATCGAAATTAGGTCACTGGGTCGGATCTTCAGTCATTCACTTGGGCGACCACAACGTCCCGAATGCGTTAATGTTTATCGACAAGTACACGCAAGTGGCGAGAATTTTAGCGCCGGTCGTCCTCGTAGTAAAAGAGTTGCCGAAACTGGCGAGCAAAAACCGCGAGTTGCGCCAATACATCGAGAACGCCTTTGACAGCGTGGAGAGCTGTCGTAAGTTGATTTTGACGGACTTTTTTAGGCACGCGTTTGACGGCTCTGGTGCAGATAATTTCTTTGACGCCGGTTCGTGCATCGACGGTCGATTGACGTCCGCTTGGAACTGGTGTTCGAAAATCGAAAAGAAGTCGTACTACCACGTGTTTAAGTTGTGCGGCTTTGCGTCGTTCGATTCTCGGGATCAGTAAAAAATTAACTTTTCTTACAGTAGCACATGTATATGAAGACTACTCATACAAATAATCACTAAATAAAGCGCGGTTTGCCTACTACATCTACTGCTATTATCGCTACTATTTACGTCCTTTGCCGCGTCCACCTCTTCCTCCTGATCTTCCTCCACCTCTTCCTCCCGATCTTCCTCCACCTCGACCGCTCTTTTTCTTCCGGATGTCTTCTTTTCTTCCTTTTCGAATCTGGTCCGCGTTTCTGAGCTCGCTCGGCGCGTTGTTTCCTGAACCATTTCCGCCACCATCCGTACCTTTCGTGTGAAAATGTCGCTTGAACCGGCTCATGCCGCCGCCTTCGGACGCACCGGCTCTCTTCTTCTTATCGTATCTCGCGCGCGTTTTCTCGTCTTCAACCTCACCAACTTGCGAAACGTATCTGTTCGTTTTCGATTGCCACTTCTTATACGTCTTTCCGAGCGTATCTTTCGAAACTACTTTCCCGCTTTCGTTTTTAATCCTCTTTCCGTTCTTGCCGATTTCATTCGCGTCGACTTGGACGTAATTTTTCTTCTTCTTGTCCCAAACGCTGACGAGTTTCTTTTGTTTGCGCATGGACGCGCCGTCTTCGGCGACAATGTCCATGGTCATTTCATCTAAATCGTCCATCGTGCAACCTTCTTTCGTGCTCAATCCAAGCTCTTTGTGATTGATTTTGCGAGGAACGACGTCCATGAAGAACTCGTCGTCGCGAAATTTACCTCGTGAGAAGGCGTCTTGAGAGACTAGCGTTTTCAGCTTCTTCTTACCTCCAGAACCTCCTCCTCCTCCTGCTCCAATGTCGACACCGTTTACTCGTTCGTCGTCTTCGTCGTCGTCGTTGCCTTCGTCGTTATCCGAATCGTCATCGCTGCCATCATCATCATCATCATCAGCGTCATCATCCGCGTGAGTATTTCCGGCGACAATCGGGTTCTCATCATCCCCTAAAGGTCTCAATTTCTTCGTCTTTTCTTCCCCGTTATTCCGCATCTCGATAAACTTTGCGTGCGCTTTTCGTTTCTCACTCATCGCGTTCACCGATACCGAACTTTTCCAGTTCTTTCCGATTTTCCCAGCCGAAGCAAACTCGGCTTCTAAGACGGTCGCGTGCGGGCGGTAATTTTTCATCCCGCGCATGAGTTCGGCCAACTCTTTAGCGTTTTTGTATGTGGTCGTGTTCGCCGTTCCTCCGGCGTTGGACGCTTTTCGAAAGATGGCGGCGCAGAACAACGGGTGTGGCCCACATTCAATGAGTGGTTTCGCGCGAGCAACGGATTCCGAACTTGCTGGAATTCTCGTCTTTTGGTACGCTTTGTACGCGTTCACGGTGGTTTTCTGCAACGCTTCCAGCTCGATGTGCGTTTCGTGCAATTCCCGGACGCGGTCGGCGAGTAAATCTAAGGAACCGATTGGGAACGTCCCCACGACAGACTCTTCGTTTGCGTCGCCTTCTCTCGCTCGTTTTTCCGCTTCTTCTTCGTTTTGTGGTGGCACAATATCCGCCGGTTTGATTTTTCTACCCAAGAACAAGTGTAAATCGACGACGTACCCTAACTCTTCTTTTACCAATATCGAGTGCGCGATACCTTTCCTCCCAGCTCTGGCAACGCGACCGACTCTGTGTACGAACAATTTCGCGTTCGCTGGAAAATCGTAATTAATCACGTTATCTAACAAAGGCACGTCGATACCTCTCGCCGCGACGTCGGTGACGACCATCACGTTCGCCTTACCCGATTTGAACGTCGCCAGAGCGATTTTTCTCGCCGCGAAATCCATCGCCCCGAATATGGACACGCACGAGTGGCCCTCTTTTTTCAGCAGCGTTTCCAAGTGCTCCACGTGATGTCGAGTGCTCGCAAAGACCACTGTTTGAGATTTTTCGTTTTCAACGACCGTTTGTAAGATTCTCAATAAGGCTGCTATTTTCTCCTCTTTGCGCACGAGCGCGAACGTCAATCGCAAATCTTCAGATATTTTCATCTCCGCATCGAGACGTATAACTCGCGGATCTCTCAACCCGACTTTCACAAACTCCGCCAGCGCGCTCGGCAACGTCGCGGAAAACAACAACGTCTGTCTCGATTGACTCACTTTTTTCATAATCTCCGAAAGTTGCTCCTGAAAACCCATCTCTAACAACCGATCGGCTTCATCTAAAACAACTTTTTCCACCAATCGTAAGCTGAAACTTTCAATCTCGTTCGTGTGGTGCAACACTCTCCCCGGCGTAGCCACAATCACGTCCGGATTATTCGCCAAATCCTCAAACTGCATCTCCATGCTATCGCCGCCGACTAAAGCGCACAACCGTAAATCGGTAAACTTTGCCATATCTCTCGTCACCGCGAACGTTTGCAACGCCAACTCCCTCGTCGGCGCGAGAATCAACGCTCTCGCGCCGTTCCTCAGCGAGTGCTTCTGCAACGCCGCTAAAACTGGTACCACAAACGCCGCCGTCTTCCCGCTCCCGGTCCTCGCCATCGCCACCACGTCCACGCCGGTGCTTATCACCGGAATCGCTTTCCTCTGAATAGGTGTCGGCAATCGATAGCCTTTGCGCTTAATCGCTCGAAAGATGTCCGGAGGCAAATCCATGCTTTCAAACCCGCCGGATTTCTGCTTTTTCTTGTTCAGTTTCTCTTGTTTCAATCTCCGGCCGGTGAGCTTTTCCACGCGTTCGAATCCGAATTCTTCAACATTCGTCGTCGTCTTATTCTTATTCTCATCAGCATTCTCATCATCATCAGACGACGAATAATTACTGCTCGACGATTCCCCTTCGTCTTCTTTTCTCCCTCTCTTGTTCAAACCCATCTCACGCGTTCTTCTTTGACTTTTTCTTCTTTTTAAACGCCCTGTTGCGTGTGTGTGTGTGTCTTATTCGTAAAGTGATACTCAAAGGATGTAAAGAATTTGAAGACTTTTAGCGCCGTCAAAAACTCTCTCGTGTCTGCTCTTTTTTTCTTATTTTCAGCGAAAACGGTTCCTCATTTTTATCTTCTTCTTTGACTTCTGATCTTTCTTTCTTTCTTTCTTTCTTTCTTTCTTTCTTTCTCTCGAACGTATTCTCTTTCGGGGAGCAAGGCGCGCGCGCGTAAAACGAACAAATCGGCGATGATGAGTAAGAAAATAGCATTCACTTTGAGAGTTGTATCTCGTGATGATAAAAACTGCGCTGAGCCGAAAAAGAACACGCGCGGTTCACTTTTTTTTGTATCTCTGAATTCACTCTTGAGAAGGAGAACGATTTGATGAGAGAGCGGGTGGAGGTTCCCTCTTTCTCTCTCGGTGCGCGTTCGGCGATGATGATTAAAAACAATTTTCTTCCAAGGGGATCTCTGACAATCTCGGGTACCAAACAACCCGCGCTTTGCTATGATTACTTGAATTTCTGAGCCGAAGAGACCAAGCGCGCGAGAGAGGAGAAAACCCTTTGCCCCGGGAAAAAGAGAGAGAGATACAAAAAAATACGCGAAGCGCGCTGCTACGTCCTTCTCTCCTTCGCGCGAAGTTTTCCGACGATGATGTTAAAAAATGTGTCAAACGTCTTAATCTGATGTTCAAAATGATTAAAAGTACATTATTTACTGAGTCGGAAAGCAGAGCGAACGAAAATCGATCGAACAACGAAGCGACAGAACACCGCCCGTGTTAAACGGAATTTCCAACGAACGAAAATTTTGATTTTTAACCACTTTTTTCCTCTATTTTTAGACACAAAACAGAAACATCGCATGACCGCGAATGAAGGTAAAGACGACGATTCAGACGACGAAAACGACGCGGTTTCAGACGACGGGTTCGTGTACGCCGAAGTTGAAGTCGTGAGCGTCGAAGGGACCGACTCCGACGACGAAGATGAGAGGCGGAAGGAAGTGTTGTGTCTTGGGGAGGAAGACCGGCAAAACGGAGGAAGCGAAGCGTCGCCGAGTCTAGAGTTGACCGAGGAGAAGGTAGAGGATGTGAACAACAGTGAGAAGAAGAAAAAGAAGAAAAAGAGGAGAAAGTCAGAGCAAGAAGTAGAAGAGGATCCGACTGAATTCTCCCCTCGAGTGTCGGAAGAAGTTCCGCGAAAGGTGCCGGTCGACGATGCTCCAACGCCTTTCGTTGAATTAGGTATTCACAAAGAGAACGAAGACCAAAAAATACAGAGACAAACGCAATTCACCTCCCTCGCCAACGCCACGAAAACCAACCAAGACGCGCTCTTACTCTGCGAGCGACTCAGGAGAGAAATACAAACGCACAAGACGCACCGCCTTCGTTTAGAGCAAGAAAAACGCGAGCAAATGAAAACCATCAAGCGCTTGAAGAAGGAAGCGGAGGAAGTGTTCGCGCCGGCGATTGAAGATTTGAACGCCAAGTACGGGGTTGCGATGAAAGATAGAACGATGTTGACGATCGAGAGAAATAAGCTGATGAAAAGAGTTAAAGGATTGGAGCAAGAGTTGGAAGAGTTGAAAGATGCGCAGACGAAGAAGAAGAAGACGAAGAAAGAGGAGGAAGAGGAGAAAGCAAAGGCAAAGGCAAAGCCGACGAGTAAAGTGGCCACGCGGGTGAAAGCCATAGAACACAAAGTAGCGAAAGAAGAAGAAGAAAGAGAGGAAGAAGAAGAAGAAGAAAAGGAACGAAAAGAAACATCGTATGCGGCACCTTCGTCCGCTCTTTTGCTGAAAAAGTTCAAAAAACGACAGAAGAAACACGCGGCGAAAACGCGCGTCGTCTCGCAAGAGGAGGTTGGAGAAAATACGCGACGAGAGGCGTTTGACCACGCAGGGCGCGCGAGGCAAACGGACATGTTTGAAGCAACGAAAGAAGAAGAGGAGAAGAAAGAGCGGAAGCATATGCAGACGTTATTATCGCAGTCCCGAACGGAACAACGCCGGGAAAAACCACGAGTGGTAAACGTTACGCATACGAGACTCATTCGTCTACCGAAATCAGACAAAGACCAACGTTTCGCATCTGCTCTACACCCATCGAAAAAGTGCATCGCGTACGGCGACGAGAGCGGTGGATGGAGAATGCTCGACACGAACACGGGAGAAGTTATCGCATCTTTTGAGAATTATGCCGTGTCTACGCAAGAGATATGTACGAGTCGAGTTACCTTTATCAGCTTTGTAAACACGGGTAAAATATTGCTGTGCGGCGACGCTCGAGGCTGCGTATCCTTGTTCGATTTGACGCTCGCGAAACGGATTTTGTTTTTCCCGCATTCGCCTTTAGTAGCGTTACCATCGGTATCTTTAGCACCATCTACGACATGCGATACCGCAGAAGAATCGCTGCTGCAGCCGGCGCCGCCGAAGTTAGATTCTGAGTCTACGTACTGCGTCTTTATCAAGGGTACCGGCAACAACGGCGAGACAAACTCCACGACGACGCCTCTCGAAGCCGCGAAAACACCGGCGGTAAAAGGCATAGCGCTTTCGCCGAATGAATCCTTCGTCGCGGTAACGTACAAACACTCCAACGTCTTCAAAATATTCGATTGCTGTTATTCGATGCCGAAGGAATCACTAGAAGAGAACTCCTTTCTCCTGTGCGAGATTAAGACCGAATGTTCGCCGGATATTTCGAGCGTAGATTTTATAAACGATACCACCGTAATCATCCGCGACGAGACGTCCGCGGCGTACAGAGTATCATTTAAATTCACATCAAATCGGCTATTATAGAATATATATGTATTATATACACAAACGCTGTTGGTTGATTCTACTCTTGCTATTATTAGTAGATTTTCTTACTTCTCTTCTCTCTCTCTCTCTGTCTAAATTTTTTACTTCTTCTTGTTCGATACGCTCTTATCGTTCTCTTTGTCGTTACTCTCTTTCTCCTCTTCTTCCTTCTTCTTCTTCATCGCGTCTTCATCAGCGCCAACGCCGCCGTCGACGGTATCCTCCGCATCGTGCATGTCGCTCACCCGTTCGCGTTCTTTCTGTTCCATCTTGTTATTAATTAAATCGTGCAACGCGACCACGGTTCTTATGAGCGCGCCTAAATAAATTACCAACTGCGCGTCGTTCGTTTCCACCGCGAACGCCTTGACGTAACTCTCTAAATTCAAATTCGGTAACCCGTTGAACGCGTTTTGTAACTCTCCCAATATCTCCTGGTTCACCGGTAACTGATCGCTCAACACCAACTCCATGTATTTCTTAATCTCTTTTAATCTCGTTTCCAATCCTCTCAACGCTCTGGCTTTCTCTTTCACTTGCGTGCTCAGCGTGCTCACCGTCGCGTCCTTCACGTCTCTCAACAAATGCTCAACGCCAATCGCCTCCGGGTCGCTCGCCTCAATCGTACACGGCACGTGCTCGTGCGTCTTCTGCGCTTTCTGCGTCATCGTTCCGTCTTCCTTCACGTCCAACACCGCCCTGTACGCATTCGTCGGCGCGTCGTCCGCCGTCGGCGATAAGTTCACGATAACCAACACCGGATCCGCGCAATATTTCTCAAACAACTCCCCGATGTCTAAATCATTCTCCCGGATTTTCGGCCCGGTGGAATACCATCCGACCACTTTCTCCTTCGCGTGTATTCTCGAGTGCATTCGGTACATTTGTTCCGCGTACGCGTGATCGAAAAACCAAATCGACGCATCCGACGGGTCCTCCTCGAAAGGTACCGCGAACGACGACGTGATGTCCAAACGGTCGTTCGCCACGGAACCGAGTAAGACGCCGACGACGCGTCGTTTCGCCTGTTGGTTCGAATCGTCCTCGTCCTCGTCTTCTTGGTCGTCGTCCTCGTCGCCCTGATTGATAATGATGTTAGTGTGCGTCAATACATTTAAAAGGAAAAAGAGAGAAAAAACATCGATAAAAACATCGCGCTTGAGAGAACACACACACACACACACACAGAGATGAAGAGAGAGAGATTGACATCATCATCATCACATCATCATCATCAAAATCAGATCGCAAAAAGTGGGAAAAAACAGAAGAGAAAAAAAAACAAGCAGCGTTGTGCATTACCTCGTCGACTCTTTTAAAGTGATCGACCACGGAGAGCAAAACTAACGGGTGGACGACGACGGCGTCGAAGTTTGATTTACTCGCGCTCGCACCGCTCGTCGTCTTTGTTTCCTTCTCGTCGTTGGCTGAATCCATCTCTCTTCTCTCTCTCTCTCTTCTCTCTTGTGACGAGTGCAGAAAATTTTCTCCTCGTGTCTTTCACGTACACAATTAGGTTTTAATACCCTAAACAATTTATTTGCAAAAATTTTTCAAAAAAGAGAAAAAAACAACCAAGTGACAGCACAAAAATCATCGATTACATCTACTCACTACTCGTTGTCTCTTCTTCTTTGTTTTTCGCGCTCTTCTGTTCGAGAGAGAGAGAGAGAGAGAAGAGAGAGAGAGAGCGTTTGTTGGTGTTTTTGTGTGTGTTTGTTTTTGGTGCGTTGAAAAGTCTTATTATTAAGAGAGAGAGAGAGAGACCGATTGGAAATTCGATTCCTGAGACATTCATCAGCCGCCGGGTTGGGTGTTTCTCTTCTGTTTTATCGAAAGTATTTTAAAGGAATAAAGAAAGAGTAAGAATGGGTGTCCCGGCGTTTTACCGATGGCTCTCGGTGAAATACCCGAAAATCATCGCCGACGTCGTAGAAGATGAAGTCGTGGATATCAACGGGAATAAAGTGTTCGTGGATTCCTCGAAAGCGAACCCGAACGGGCAGGAGTTTGACAATCTGTATCTCGACATGAACGGGATCATCCACCCGTGTTTTCACCCGGAGGACCGACCGCCACCGACGACGGAGGAGGAAGTGTTTTTGAACATTTTCGAGTACATCGAGAGATTGTTTCTCATGATTCGACCGAGGAAGGTTTTATACATGGCCATCGACGGCGTCGCGCCGAGAGCGAAGATGAATCAACAGAGAAGTCGGAGATTTCGAGCGGCGCAAGAAGCCGAGGAGAAGAAAATCGAAGAGGAAAAGTTGAGAGAGAAATTAAGAAGAGACGGGATCGAGGTACCGCCGAAAATTGAAAGCGGCGTTTTTGATTCCAACGTGATTACTCCGGGGACGCCGTTTATGGGACGATTAGCCGAAGCGTTAAAATTTTACGTGCGAAAGAAACAAAATACAGATAAAGGGTGGAAAAACATCAAAGTTATCGTGAGCGACGCGAGCGTTCCGGGAGAAGGCGAACACAAAGCGATGCATTACATTCGACAACAGAGAGCGTGTGCGAATGGCGGCGGTTACGACCCAAACACGCGACACGTGGTGTACGGTTTAGACGCCGATTTAATTATGTTGGCTTTAGCGACGCACGAACCGCATTTTCATATTTTACGCGAAGTTGTCTTTCAACAGAAACCAAACGAATCGGCGCAAAACGGGGGCGCTGGTGCGATCGATAAAAACGCGAAGCAAATTGCAATCGCGAGGAAACCGTTTCAATTATTATCGGTGACCATATTACGGGAATATTTGGCGTTAGACTTGAGTCCGCACGTTTTACCGCAGACGTTTACCATCGACCGCGAACGGTTATTCGACGATTTCGTCTTTATGTGCTTCTTCGTCGGGAACGATTTTTTACCTCATTCGCCGACGTTGGAAATTCGAGAAGGCGCGATTGATTTATTGATGACCATTTATAAGCAGGAGTTGGGGAATTTAGGCGGACATTTAGTCGAAGACGGAACGCCGAATTTACGCCGGGTCGGACAATTCGTGCGAGCCGTGGCGCAATTCGAGGAGCAGATTTTCCAAAAGAGAGCGAAACGCGAGGCGCAGATGCGTTCGAGAAGGAAACGCGAGAAAGACATGTCCAGACAGTTTTATAAGAAGAACAATCAAGGCAGTTTGGTTGGTAAAAGTGCTTTGGGTGGATCGATAAACGCGTCCGATCGCGCGCCGGCGTATATCGCGGCAAACACGAAAGGTGTGAAACGTAAATCAGCTCAATTTGCCGAGGTGAAACCCATTGGGAGAGACGCCGAGGCGAATGTTTCCGCCGCGGCCGCGTTGAAAGCGAAGTTGTTGGGAAAGAAAGTCGCGTTGGAATCTGAAAAAGCGTTAGCGAAAGAACAAAAAGAAGAAGAAGAAGAAGAGATCAATGACAAAGGGAAGAAGAAAGCGAAAAGTACAACCAAAGTTAAAGAAGAAGAAGAAGAGGAGAAAGACGAGACCAAGAACAGAGTAAAAAACGCGAGCGATTTGTTCAACGAAATCAAGAAAGAAGAAGTCAAACAGGAAGGAGAAGATTCTGGATTTGAATCCATCGAAACCGACGACGACGTGCCGTTTGAGTTTGTCCAAGCAACCGGCGCGGACGCGAGACCAGGCGATTGGCGGTGTCCGTCCGGTTGCGGCGACATGCAAAAAACGCGCAAATCGTGTTTTCGATGCGGATGTCCGAAACCGTCGGAAATCCCTCGGTTGAAAAAAGGCGACGCGATGGAAAAAGCGGTGTTTTTGAAACAATTGGACGAGCTGTTGGAGAAGAAGAACGATCGCGAGGACGAGATGGAAGCGGATAACATTCGATTAGGGGAAATTGGATGGAAAGAACGGTATTACGACACGAAGATGGGGTCGCACGATTTAAACTCGCGACGAAAAGTTGTTCGAGGCATGGTGGAAGAGTTCATAAGAGGTTTACTGTGGGTCTGTAAGTACTATTACGAGGGGTGTTGCTCTTGGGGTTGGTTTTATCCGTACCATTACGCGCCGTTCGCGACGGATATGGTGGATTTAGAACTCATCTCCACAGAATTCGAGCTTGGAAAACCTTTCAAACCGTTCGATCAGTTGATGGGCGTGTTACCTGCGGCTTCCGCGCACGCGTTACCTCCGGCGTTTTACCCGTTGATGACGGATGAGGACAGTCCAATCATCGATTTCTACCCGAAACATTTTGATTTGGACATGAACGGCAAACGCTTCGCATGGCAAGCAGTGGCACTGTTACCGTGGATCGATGCCGACCGTTTACTCACGGAAACACGAAATTTGGATTGCACGTTAACGCCGGAAGAAGCGAACCGAAACACGATCAACATCGAGCTCTTATACGCGCACGAACAACTTTCAATTTCCAAGTGCATGTTGAAAATCGCCAACGTCGCGTCGAAAATTGACGACGAGGATATTCGCGAAAAATGTGCGCTGAAAATCCCTGCTGCTGATGCCGACGGCGCGTGTGGTGAAGTGCTCCCTTTGAAAACCTCGGACGGCGATTGTTGCCCGAAACAGATCGAGTCGCCGATGATGCGCGAAGAGAATATCAACGAGAATAGGGTTGTTTGCGCTCGGTATCGATTAGGCACGACGAAAGTGCCGCCGAGGCTGTTGGAAGGTACGGTGTTACCGAAACCTATATTAGACCAGAGCGACGTGCCACCACCACCAAAACTCTTCATCGAAGATTCTCGTTTGCGCGTGAACGTCGTAAGAACGAACGGGAACTCCGCCGGTTTGAACGACGCCGGTAAACGCATCCTCATGCAGTCTTTGCAGATGCAACAACGAGGAGGCGTCATGATGCCACCGCAACAACACGGCGCGTATCAGCAACCTCCCCCGCAATACTACCAGCAAATACCACCAAACCTGGCGTACGCTCAACCACCACCACCACCGCCGGGTACGGGAGGCGCCGCCGCCGGATACTATCAACAACCGCCTCCCGGAGGAGGATACGCGCCCGGCGGTAATCGATTCGCCGCGTTACGAAGACCTCCACCGCCACCGCCTCCACCCGGTAATTGATACCAGTAATAATAATAATAAGAAGAAGAAGAACAATTAGTGAACATATTATTCCATTTTATTAGATGCATTACGCGTGTTGCTTTCAAACATCATCGATCGTACTACTGCGTTTTATTAAAGATTCTCTCCCTCATTTTCAAATGCGACACAACAATAACAAACAACGCGAATAAATACTCACAACAACACGTACTAAGAATAAATAAATAAAGAATGCGGTACGTCTCCACCCGAGGCGGCACTCATAAGTGTTCCTTACACGCCGCTTCCTTATTGAATCTCCCGAACGACCAAGGTTTGTTCGTCCCGCAGATGATTCCGAAACTCAATCGCGCGCAACTGAAACGCCTTCGCGGTTTAGGATTTGAAGATTTAGCGTTCGAGATTCTCCGCTTATTCATCACCGAAACGGACGTTCCGAAAGAGAAGTTACGGTCGATCGTGAAGAAGTGTTACAAAGGGTTCGAGGAGAGCGATATCGTGGTGCCTTTGGTCGTTTTAGACGAAGATAGTGATGATGATGACGATGAGAAGAAGAAGAGTAAAAAGAGTAAAAAATATCCCGAAACGAAAGTGCAAATTCACGTGGCGGAGTTATTCCACGGACCGACGCTTTCGGTGAAAGATATTTCGCTCGCGTTCGCGGTGCAGATGATTGAGTTTTTTTTGAGCAAAAAACACGAACGCGCGAACGTGATCGTAGCGACGACGGGAGATACCGGGCCGGCAACGCTGGATGCGATTGAAAAGTTCGGGAACAATCGCATCGATTGTTGGTGTCTGTACCCGAGCGGGAAGATTTCGAAAGCGCAGGAAAGGCAGATGACGACGAAGAGAGGTGACAATGTGAACGCGATTGAAGTGAAAGAGTGCGAAAGAGGGTGCGACGATATCGACGACGTGTGCTCGAAGATCTTTGCGGACGAGGAGTTTGTGCAAAGGAACGGGATCACGTCGTTGAATAGCTGTAACATTTTGAGGATTTTAGCGCAACTGCCTCATTTTTTTTGGTGTTATTTTAGAACCATGCACGGGAAGACGACAGAGGAGGAGATTGAGAACCACACGATGACGTGCGTGGTGCCGACTGGGGCGATGGGACACGCATTCACCGCTCAGCTAGCTCGAGAGATGGGTTTGCCCATGACGGAAGTGGTTTTAGCGACCAACGCGAACGGAGCTGCGCACGAGATTGCGATGACTGGTGAGATTGTAAAAAAGAGCAAAGCAGAGAAGACAGTCGCGTCGGCGATGGATTGCGTGATGCCATATAACTTGTGGCGAGTTGTATATTATTGCGCGGAAGGCGATACCGAAATTTTACGGAGGATTCAAGATACGTACGAATTTTACGGACACGCGACGTTGCCGAAGAAAGTTTTGAGAAATTTCAGAGAGACATTTTTGACCGCGGAGGTGTCGGATTACGACACCTTTGAGAGCATGAAATATAACTTGGACGTGCACAAATACTTGGCATGTCCGCACACGGCAGTAGCTTTACATGCAGCGCAATCGATGGGTTTGAACAACCACGACGGTGAAAACGCTCTCGTCGTTCTGGCGACGGCGCATCCGGGCAAATTCATAGACGCGGTCCAAACAGCTCTCGAGACGGAGGACGTTCCGAAAATGGCAAAACACAAAACCCTCGAAGATGCGAAAATGTCTTTCCAGCGCAAACGAGAGACGAACTTGGAGAATTTAGAGATTGCTTTACGAACTGATATC